>Ga0209099_1000628_pt1 | contig 41402 bp, 35 predicted proteins | sample AD_JPNHW2_MetaG_FD_184430 | JGI IMG/M metagenome (GOLD analysis project Ga0209099, IMG submission 184430) | Active sludge microbial communities of municipal wastewater-treating anaerobic digesters from Japan - AD_JPNHW2_MetaG (SPAdes) (version 2) | ecosystem: Engineered > Bioreactor > Anaerobic...
AAAACAAGTTTTATGGAACACCCTTCTTTTCCTTCCATTTTTCTTATTCTTCCTGATAAGAGTATTAACGATGGATGGCTATGCCTACGATCCACAAACGAAAATCGTTTCTATGGAAGCTTATAAATACTTACATAACTTTCTTGAGATGCCCATAACTTTGGTTTTATTGGGATTGGGCGTAGTCTCTGTTTTATGGGGTATTGGAATCGCCTATTTTAAAAAGAGTAGAAATGGTTTCTGGTTTACCGGTTTAGGCGCTTTCTTAACCGTCTTAAGTGTATTTATGATTCTTGGGTACAACAACACTTGTTTCTATCCTTCTTCTGCAGATCTTCAAAGCTCCCTCACTATTGAAAATGCTTCTTCCAGCAAATTTACCTTGACTTATATGTCATACATCTCCTTATTGTTACCACTCATTCTTTGGTATATTTATGCCGCCTGGAAAGCAATTGACAAACACAAACTATCTGAAAAAGATCTTACTGAAGATGCAGATGAAGAACAAATCTATTAAAAAATTGAAATTATGGAACATTTAGGATCAATATTATGGCTGATTAGCCTCCCTGTGGTAGTCTTTTTAACCTATAGAACCATTTTATGGGCTCTAAAAAAAATGGATAAAAAATTATAACGATTAAACTTATAGGATTCAAAGCTGTCCAATAAGTGAATTTGAATTCTTAAACTAGCTTTTAAGAATTATTTATTTCTCTGTGTGTGTAAAAGCTATTCGCTCCCCGCGAATAGCTTTTTTTAATCTTTATAAATGAAAATTTAGATCTTTACGATATCCAATTCACTATTTTTGTACTGATTGGTCATCAAAATGGGTTGAACCAATGACTTGATTTCGTTTCCAATCGCTTCAATAGTATTCTTTTTAGCGAATGGTCTATAATAAACGATGCTCACTTCTCTAACAGGAATGGGCGATTTGAAGAATTTAACTTTTGCTTTTCGTTCATCAGTTAAAGTTTGGTAGTAGAGTTCAGGGATAAGGGTTAATCCACCCAATTGATCCACCATATTTAAAAGGGTGCCAAAACTGTGGGCGTCAAACTTAAGATTGGTAGGCATATTCTCCTTTTTCTTCAAAGAACAAAGATTGATCACCTGATTTCTTAAACAGTTTCCCTCTTCCAACAACCAGATTTTATGAGTTCTAATATCCTCAGGGATAATAAACTGAGTATCTTTATTCATCGCACCATAAACCATCAGTGTTTCGTAATAAAGGATCTCCTCTTCGATCTCTTCTGTTTCGAGAGGGGTTGCTAAGATTCCCATATCTATAGTTCCCTCTTTCAATTGTTTTAAGATATTATTAGTGGTTACCTCATACATCTCAATCATCAATTCAGGATATTTTTTTAAAAGAGGCATCAAAACTATCGGTAATAATGAATTGGCAATGGTAGGAATGATCCCAATCTTGATCGTACCGGAGATATCATGTACATTATTTTTTGCAATTTCCTTCAAATAATAGGTCTCCTGAAGTATTTTTACAGCCTGCCCAACAATCTGTTTTCCTTCATCAGTAGTCATTACAGGATTATTTTTCCGGTCAAAAATTACTACATTTAGCTCCTCTTCCAGCTTTTTAATCATAGTACTGAGGGTTGCTTGTGTGATGTAGCAATGATCTGCCGCTTTGCTGAAGTTTTTAAACTGATCAACTGCTACAATGTACTCTAATTGTTGAATGTTCATATCTCAAAGTTTTTAAAGGTTTTTTTTGCATTGATAAAATCTATTGCAAAGATAGATAAAATTTGTTTTGTCAATACAAATATTCGTTATATTTTTGCATCACAAAACAAAACAAGATAACAATTAAAAAAACATAACAAAATGGAAAATTTACAAGCACAACAACCCATGATGCCAAGAATTGGCGAACAAGCTCCTGACTTTGAAGCAGTAACAACTATTGGAAAAATCAAATTCTCTGACTATGCAAAAGACAAATGGGTGATAATGTTCTCACATCCTGCTGATTTTACTCCTGTATGTACAACTGAGATGAGTGGATTTGCTGAAAGACAAGATGATTTCAGAAAAATGAATACTGAATTGATTGGATTAAGTATTGACAGTGTGCATTCTCATTTAGCATGGGTACAAAATGTAAGAGAAAAAACCGGAGTATACATTCAATTTCCAATCATTGCCGATTTAGACATGAATGTAGCGAAACTTTACGGTATGATTCAACCAAGCGTAAGCGCCACAGCAACGGTAAGAGCGGTATTTTTCATTGACCCAAGTAAAAAAATCAGATTAATCATGTATTATCCTATGAATGTAGGAAGAAATATGGATGAAATAATCAGAGTTTTAAAAGCGCTTCAAATTGGAGATCAATTTAAAGTAGCCCTTCCACTAAACTGGAAACCCGGAGATCAAGTAATTGTACCTCCACCTGCAACATTGGAAGAAATGGATGCCAGAATTGCAGATCAATCCCTAGACAAAGTTGACTTTTATTTAGCAAAGAAGTCTTTATAATAACAAGGTTTTTAAATGTGTTGAGTTAGCTGTTCTCTCCCCGGGAACGGCTTTCTTTTTTTACGGGTAAAAAATTCACAAAAGGGTATGTATATGAAGCCATTTCGGGTTAGTAAGTAATTTTTAAGTACCTTTGCGAATATTGCATAATATCAATACAAAAAAATTTGGAATATTGTTGATGCCTTAAATTGGTATATTGGACCTGGAGCAAGTATCGGATTATATTCTTATGACCACTATGCCAGTTACTTTAATATTGCTGTAGGTGGACAAATAGGGATAGAATACGATTTTAAGAAGAAGAATGTACCGATTTTGATAAGTGTAGATACCAGACCTATGTGGGATCTATTAGGTGATTATCCCGGTTTAGGATGGGGTGGTTCATTTAGTGTTCGATACGTTTTTTAAACTAAGGATTAAGATTGAAAATCAACGGTTTTTGGGTTTAAGTTCTTGGGTTTAAGTTCTTGGGTTTTGGGTTTTGGGTATCAGTTTTCAAGCTTTAACTTCCTATTTCTTTCCCCCTTCCCCTTGTCCCTTTCCCCTAAACCATTATTCATTATTAATTATTAATTATTTGGGCGTTCCCCTTTGTCTGCGCTCAATTCCATTCCCAACAAATCGAATACAAAAACCGTTGCTTGCCAAAGGGTCGGCCTACGCCTACAAGTACGCAGTTGCAAAGCGTGGGCTGCCTGGTCGTTAAAGGAGCTCCCAAGGTCGCTCTTTAACTCCCGCATCCCATCGCTTTCCAACTTTGCGCGCTTTCCGGCTACGTCCTCACGCGGCAAAACCTTCGGTTTTTTTAGTGAATAGTTAATAGTGAAGAGTGAATAGTCTTGCGAATTGGTTTGTTTTAAGCGAATTGCAAGTCCGTTGTCTGTGGTCTGTAATCCTTTGTCCCTTTTCCCCGAAGGCGTTGCATGTGCGTTAACTTAGGCCAGAATTTCTTACGGATCTATCCTAGCAAAATGTTACCGTCCTTATCTTTTTTGGGTCCGAAAAAGCCTAAATTGGGAAATAACTTTCTCTTGAGGTATAAGGAAAGAATACTCACTAATAAACATAAAACGATGTGAATAATGATATAAAATCCAATTTCAGGAAAAAAGCTTATGGATTGAAAGATGTCCGCTATTTACCTTTCAACTGTTACCTGTTACTTTTACTTATTACTTTTTACTTATTACTTTTTTTTAATGCTTGTTTGATCAAACTCAAGATGTACTCCAAATCTTCGTCGCTGTCAATTTGGATTTCATAATCCCCGTTGCCCCAATGACCGGTTGCTGAGACATCTCTGGTTATGTTTTTGGGGTCGTCAAGTTCCCCTTTGGGAAGATTGATCCACAATTTCAGAGCCTTTTTCTGTGGGTGGATATCAACAATATTTTTACCTGCTATGAAAGCTATATATTTCTTCTTTGGTTTTACGGTGATATTATCAAAATTCATAATAGCATTTTTCAATTTCAGGTAAAGTTCAACGATTTCATCGCTGGCGATAGACAGATGTTCCTCTTCCGAATAAACGACGATTTGTGTCTCTACAGCGGCAATTGTTTTATTTGTTTTTGAGATGGTTTTAATACTCTCCTGTGTTCCGGATTTTTGAATCTGGGTATAAGAGATGGTATCATTCTCAAAACGTTTCACCTCCCATAATTCGATAGGGAGATCTTTAAAGTTGATAGCTTCTCGCTGATAATTGGTAAAGCCGGGAGAAACAAACATAACACGTGACTGGGTCCAGTCAACATCAATCCGTTTCAATTGATTCCCTTTTTTTTCATTAAATTCCAGGATAAAATCTGCTTTATTATTGAGCATTAATGCCAGATAAGCAAATCCTTGATCAATGACACTGAAATTCTTATCCCTTTTATACTCAATAATCACGAACGAATTGGATTCCTGGTCAAACGCCAACGAATCGATACGAAAATTATTCAGTGCAAACTCCGATTTCACCAGGTCCAGTCCGAAGATAAGTTTCAGATTTTCCTCCGTTAACACCTGAATCTCCTTCTCCAGTTTAAACGGCTTCTCCTTGATATACTCAAGCTTTTGATCAATTTTATATAGTGCCATAATTAAGTTGAGGATTTTTATTTTGAATTTTTTGAGGGCAGAAAATAAATATTCCAAAAATAACAATAAGTTCTTTTTACTCAATTACTATTGAACTTAAGTCTATATTTTTGATTTTCACTTTCTTCACTGCCTTGCATTCCATTAACTCAGGTTCAAAAAAGACTATATTGTTTCCTTGTTCGTGTAAGGAACTTCTAAAGCGAATTCCTTTAGCTCCTGTAAAAATTTTAATATATTCACAAATAAATTGAGTTGGAATATACTCTAATTCACTATCATACCTTCTCATTGGTTTTGAGAGATCTCTACTAATTCTATCTTTTAGAAGTTTACCTTGTATGGCTTCTTTAACATATTCCGGTTGAAATAATGGAGAATCTTTTGTAAAATCGACAATTTCAACAGATTCAATTTCTTCTTTTAATTGAAATTTTCCAATACTAATTTCATCTAAATATGATGCTCTAACTTCATATAAAACGGTATTTTCATCTTCACTTAAATAAAGAAAAGGAATTCCTGCAGGATTGGCTCGACCACTAGTAGCTTGTTCTTTTGGTGGACAACCCATTTCATCAATTGAATAAACAGGCATACCACTTTTGTTATTAATTCTAGCTCTATAAATTTCAGTTTTATTTGTCAGATTATATAGCGTATTGATATCACATAAAAAAGCATCCCAATTAAATTCACCTTTACCTAATCGGTGAACATCTATTACGAATCGATTCTTCCATTTTAATTCATCTTTGAGAGTCTCCCAATGTCCAAAATTAGTTAAAATATCATCGGAATACTCAACTAAGTCCTCTGAGGAAGTAATTTCAGTGTGAATTTTTGAAATAATAAAGTTTAAAATTTTATTTGCAACTTCACTTGAACTAAAAAAATTCCAATCAGATTGAATTTTATTACTTAGAGGTAAGCCATTCTCTACTTGTTTAAAATTACCAATCAATTCCTGAAAGAAATCATATAATTCAGTTATATCAAGAAGATGTTGCGCTTTCGCATTGCAAATCTCACAATCACCAATATCGCTGCTGTTTAAAATGAAAGCTTTTAATTCTTTATCAGAGAAACAAGATGAGCAGACTTTCATTGACACTTTCTATTTTTTAGGAATTGGCTTACAACCAATAAATGGTTTTTAATAGATATTTTTTTAATTGTACCCAATCCAGGATAATGCTCATTATCATAGTAAGAAATCAATTCTGATATAGCCGAATTGTTTAAACCATTTTGTTTACAAAATTCTACAGCTTTTTTCGCAGCTTCAGCGAATTTCCCCTGAACGTTTGATGTGGAGTCATTCGTTTCCGAAGTGAAGTGTCTTATCCAAATTTGATTTTCATTTTTTAAATAAGATATATGAATAACAACTGCCATAGGATTACGCCCACCATCAATATATTCACTGGGAAGAAGCGTATAATCAGAGAATCCATCAAAACCATCTTCTTTAAAGTAAATATGTTCTTCTGAAAATTTATGTTCCTGAATGTCTAAAAAATCGCTATTCCGTTCTTTTCTTTCAAATAAATCATCAAGTCGTATGTATATTTTATGAAGACCTTTAATATATCTATGAAGTGTTCTGTTTCTATTGGGTTCACATACAGTAATAGTAGTAACTTCACCTCTGGTAACTAATGATCTGAAATCTTCATTATCTGAATTTACATTGTTTTGACAGATTATCATACAATTGTTAAGACCATAGTTGTCAATACATTGATTAATAAAAACAGAATTATTATTAAAATAAAATGCAGGAAGAAACTTTGCATTTTCAAGTTCCTCCATGTAATTTAAATAAAAAGTGGTATCACCAGCAAGTTCTCCAATTGTAGGGTTGACAATCAAATAAGCATTCTGATTTTTTTCTTGAAGTACGTTATGTGCTAAAGTCAAATTATTATTAGTTTCTTTAACCGGCTCTAAAATGGGAATAATAAATCCTTGTATTGCTTCTTCCGTTGCTAATTCCCGTAAAGTAATTAGTTCAAATTGTCTAGCTCTTAAAAATGGATAGTACATATACTTAAATTTGAATGGATGTTTTTAATATTTCTATCATTTTACTTTTTGAATCCCGGTTCATTTTAAGTGCTAAGAACAACTGATTAAACTCTTTGTACGTACTTGATGATAAAGCATCACTTGAATTTCTTAGTTTCATTTCATCAATAAAAAGCTTGTTTAGTGATTCTATGGGTATATCACATATCAAATCACCACAAATTTTAAACTGATTAAAGCTTGTCATTTGAGGAAGATAACCATAGTACTTACTTACGATTGACTTATATTCATTGGTATGTAGTATTGACATTATAGTCGAAGGTTCTATATCAAGATTATGTTTAGAATTTCGATAAACTGAAAATGTATTATCGCTTTTTGGATCATAGGTTATAAGTCCTATTGATGCATTTTGTTTTTCGTAGATGTTTAATTTCGATTTGGGAATAATTAAAAAAATCTGATTAAAAGCTTTTTCATAGTTTTGAAGTTGAAGAGTCAATCTTGAATCAGAATCAAGTTCAGTTTTAATCTCAAAAATTCTGGAGCAACCATTAAACATCACTAAATCTGCTATTGAATTACCGACTCTAAACTCACTAAATAGCTGAGAATTTGTTTCACCTAGTTCTTTGATCAACCAATTATTAAGAAATTCATTTTTAAAAATATATTCATTTTGATAATGATTAGCTAAAATAGAATATATGTATTTAAGATAGTCCAGATAAGTTGAATTATTCTTATTCAACCATTTTTTGTCATATTTATCAATCTTTAAATGAATTGAAGAGAAGTCATTTTTTTGCAAAGCAAGAACTTGACTCCTTGAAAACAAGGAGGAATAGTCTCTTAGTTGGCAAATTTGGTATTTAATCTCTTTTTTCATTAATTTATAAAGTTTATAAGTATCAATAAATTATTCTGCATTAACTGAGCACCTTCCTTCTTCAATCAGAGCTGCAATTCCCCGCACTACAAAGCCACCGCAACCAAACTATTACTGTTTGCTATTTGATTTGCAAATATAATAAAAGAGATGAAACGTTGGGAGTGGAATTACAATATTTTAATGAATAATGAATAGTGAATAATGAAAAATGGGGACATGATCTTTTTTCAAGAATGGAACGCAGATTAAAACAGATCAATTTTGAAAACTGTTAGCTGATAGCTATAATAGCACACGCCCTCTATTTCTCCATCTCTTTATTATAAACAATCAACGAGTTAATATAGTCGGAACCGAACTCAATAGTTCTTATGCTTTGCAATTTAAATTTCCCGATTTCTCCCCATTTTGCCTGAGAGTCAATCTCTTGAATATACAGATCCTTTTTAGTCATTTTAACAAACCGCCCGATATAGCAAACGCGATCATCTTTCTCCTCAATTTTAAAAGCACCAAACCGATCAGAGATCAGTTTCAGGGTCTCAGCTAAATCGGTAATGGGAAAAATATCATCCTCAGTCGGGATGATATTTTTAGCTTTCAGAACATTTTCCTTGAATAACTCCTCCTCTTCTATTTTGTATTTCAGAATCTTATCCGATTTCAGCAGCAAGTATCCATCCACTACATAATCCACCGGATTATACATAATCAATGTCCATTTATCATTATAATCGATCAAAAACCCAGAAAAGCTCTCTTTCCGATCCCGATATTTGAATGACACTATTTTTCCTTTTAGATTTTGCATTTTAATTTAATTTGAAGGTTAACACTTAAGAATTTAGGCTTTGCATTCTGTTGGGTTTCGAAGTACAAAAACTCCAAATTACCACATATCTCCTCTTGAGGCAAAAGTTGTTTTATTGCAGTTGTATTTTAAAAGATAAAATTTAAAGGTCATTGCTATTATTTTCCCATTTTTCAGTATCCGGTGACATCGAAACTGTTTTAGCTTTCCCTTTAACCATGGTCTCTGTCACGAATATGATTTCCCCTTTTTTGTTAGCAAAATAATCTGATTTAAGTAATCTAAAATGTCCTTTTCTAAAATGCGGAATTTTAGACAGAGGTGAATTATCGTTTTCTTTAATTTTTGCAGACAACTGTAATGTAAAGTTTTTTGCTGACAAATCTTCACTTCTTTCAAATAGATTATTTGGGACTCCATCGACGACACAGTCTGGGAAGCAATTCATGTATGCAATTGTATTTATCGCAAGTCTGAACATTTTTGATTGGGTTAGTGAAATTTCATCAGCTTTCTTATTGACGTCAATGTAAAATTTATCCGACATAAGCCCACCATTTTCGCCAAGTGAGAAATATAGTTCCAAACTACCATCTTCCTCGATACTTAAAGAAAAGGTATATCCATCCCCTTCATATGGTATATGCAGTGCAAATTGATAATACACATTTTTGCTTTGTGTATTTGAATAAAAATGAAAGACCTCTCTGTCTCGCCCTTTTTCGTAAAGAAATTTTTTAAAACCTTCTAAATCAGATAGCGAAGTTGTCTCAAGAAAGTCTCTTAATTGTTTATCCAGGAAAAAAATATGCAACAGATCTCCTCTTGAGTCTTCTCTCCACAATTCTAAACCTGATAGAATTAATTGTCTAGATTCAGGAGTTTCAAATGCCATTATAGGAGCTTTTAGAATATTTTGTCGTAGTATTGCGAAGATTTGATCATCTGTAAAATTTGGTGTTAGTTTTTTTTTGAGTTCCATAAAAATGTTGCCAAAAATATTTTAGGGGTTTGCTATAATATACCTTTCTATTCATGTCAATTTGTTTAAATTTATAAGGTATCTCTCAATTGAATAAAAAATTTTGTGCTAAAACTAGGGGGGCTTTCGGGTCGATTAGCAAGTAAGTGTTATTTTGTTTTTTCATTTTTTTTATTTGTCACGTGGAGTAGGACCACATGGGGTTTAGGGTTTGTTATGTAGTATTTTTTTTATAAGTCAGCAATAGCGGACTGTATTTGTGTAATTTCTATTGCTGTCAGTTGATTATTTAATTGTTGAGTAAATTGCAATTGAGTAGCTTGAGCAAATCTTGAAACTACCATGTTTGAATATAACCCGTTCACTGATCTATGTAAAGAATAACTGAGTAAACATGCAGCTTTTGCCCTAGTTATTGCAACATAAAAAAGTCTAGCATTTTCCAATAAAAGTCCAGGGGATTGTTGTGTTCTTTGAGTAGGAAAAATTCCTTCTTCAAGTCCTAGAATAAATACTATTTTTGAGTCAAGACCTTTAGAAGAGTGAAAGGAGATGATTTTTATTTTGTCTTGTGGGTTAGGTGCATTAATGTTGTTGTTTTGTTGTTCTTCTCTTTGAAGAATATTATTGATAATACATGATTTTGAAACTTCGGAATCAGTTTCAATGTATTCTTTGAGTTCAGATAATGTCATGGACAAAGGTAAGTTCTGAATCTGATTACGCCAGTCTGCTAATTCTGTTTGAGTGAAATTGTTCAAAATAATTTGGTCAATGTCTCCAGCCCTATGGTTTAAATCTTCATTCAAATTCCAAGTTGAAGCCGTATTGATATTATCTATGGCTTTATTAATAGCATTGACTTCCCTATTTGTAAAAACTTGATTTGGAAGTGACTGATAAAAAATATTTCTGTAATTCAAGTTGCTTCCAATTACCTTGTTAGTTATTGACATTGTCGTTCTCTGTCCAATTCCCCTTGGAGTACCTAAGAGTATTCTATGAGCAACGTAATCGTTTGTATCAGAAAGTATTCTTAATAGGCCAATCAAGAAACGACCATGATTTGAATCTTTGAAATCTTCTCTTTGATTCGCGTCAAATGGAATATTTCTAGCAATAAAAGCTTGAGTAATAGGGGTTAATAATGCTCTTTTATTACCTAAAAGAATCATAATATCTTTAGGAGAAATGCCATTATTAATTAATGCAGTACAACTTTTTGCTATGTATTCTATTTCTTGGTTAGCTGTATTAAACCTGTAGCCAACGATAAATCCATTGTTTACTGGATTAGATGCTGAATATACCGAAGTTAAATTCTTTGGGATTCTTTGAGGGTCGGGGAATGTATTTAATACGTTGGTAGCTGCACCTAAAATATTAACAGTGCATCGAAAGCAATCATTTAAAACATGATTACTTGCAAAAGGGTAGTTCACAACAAAGCTTTGAATCCCTAGCGGAAACGCAAATCGAAATGAATATATACTTTGATCATCATCACCCGATACAAACACATTTACACCACGTTGAATTAAAATATCAATAAATTGAAAATCGCAAGGATTTAAGTCTTGAACTTCATCAATGATTATGTATTCAACCCCGAGTACTGCTACAGGGTCAATATGTCCGCCATTTATTGCATCTACGCATGTTCTTATTACTTCACCTGGTAATACACAGGAGTAAGTTTGCGTTCGTGTTGAGTAATGACCGTTAAATGAATTTCTCTCTTGTAGGGTAATTGGGATACGAAAAGCCGGTAAATTTGCAGGATTCCAAGTTCCAGTGCTCCAAAATGCTTCGTGGTCTCTTCTGATTTCACTAGCTCTTGTTGGTGTCGCTCCTATTGTACTACTAAATTCACTGTCAAAAATGTTATCTAATTCCCAATCATCTAAAATAACTGGATCTGCAGGATATTGAGAAAGATTTCCTGTCCTACGCAATATGAAAAGCGCTAAGGAATGTAAAGTTGATACTCTGACTTTATGAATTTCATCTATTCCAAGGCTTTGTCCTTTGTTTTGAATTCTCCTTCTTAAGTCATTTGTGGCTGCTCGTGTAAACGAAATACCGATAATGTTGCAAGGTAAAATATTTTGTTCTTGTATTAACCAAGATACACGACCTTCAATTACAAATGATTTTCCTGTCCCCGGTCCAGCTACAAGTCTTACGGCCTGAGTTAAATCTTGAGCAGCTGCATCTTGAACAATCTTTGCTTGATTTATTTGTTGTTGTGTTATTCCCATGTGAGTGTCTTTTTTTTTATAATATTGTGCCTAACGGCCAGCGCTAAATCTTGGTGGGCATTCGATGTCAATTCGCCAGTGAGTGTTAGTTTGTTTATTTTTTATTGTTTGTTGGGCCACATGGGTTTAGCGTTTGTTACTTGCCGTTTTTATTCTCCTTTTTAAATTCAATCTTCAAACTATTTTCTTGTATTTTCATGTCCTGAAGGTGATTCTTGTCGTTCAACTTTTCAAATTCAGAATCTAACTTTTTATCTATTTCTTCAATATCACCGCCTACCTTCTCAATACTTTTTTCAATTGATGAATTTTTCTCAAATAAGCGTGCAATATCAACTTTTGAGTCTATCATAAAAAAAGAAATCACAATAGTCGCAACTCCAATTACATAATAAATCCAGTTCTCGCTAAAATGCTCTGTAAACTGCTCTTTAAACGGCTTTGGTCTGCGTTTTTTATTTGATTCGACCTTAAATTCATTCTTTTCATCTGTTGTCTCTTCAAATTTTAAAGATTCATCAACTGTAGGTGTGTAATCTTGAGATTTAATAAAATCGTTATAATATTTTTTTTCCAAACCAGATTTAGGTGTATGACTATTTGAATTTCTGCTCATGGCTATGTTTTTAAGTAGTTTTTATTCAGCCAATTCAAATAGGTCTTACCACTAAAATTGTTTACTTTATCCACAAAATCTTGAAACTCTATTCCAGATGTTGTTTCAAGGTGTGGAATAAAATGTTTTTGATAATCCAAAGACATAAATATTTCTTCTCTATCAGCACGTTTTATAATATTGAAAATAACATTATCAAAGTCATAAATTTCTTTTTTTAATAATGAATCGGATACTGGAAATTTCTTTGAAAATCTTAAGTCTATATCATTGACCCCTTCAAATGTGCTTCCTATGGTATTTCTAATAAAACTCTTTGCCAAAGTTTCCATATCAAACAAATATCTTTTTATATATCCTACCCTAACAAACTGTGTTATTTTGTGCTTTTTCAAAACGTTTTCAATAATCTCAGAATCAAATTTTTTAACTACAGTTTCTAAATCCTTTAATCCAAACTTATTACTAAAATTTATTTCTAGAATAATGTTAGAATTATTTATAGTTAACTTATCTCCTGTTTCATTGTCCACAAGGACTTTTTGATTTACATGATTCTCTGTATACTTGAACACTTGCTCATTGAAATAAGCATTCTTCGAATAAAGTATCTGGTCAATAATAGTTCCCAATTGGTCTTCAATTGCAAAATTTGCTCTAAATCGAACTCCAATTGCAATTCCTACTAAATAATTATCAAGATTTTCTATCATAATTTTATTTGTTTGTTTGATGGGTCTTTCTAAAATGACAAGTAACTTTTGTATATCTTTCCTTACAATCAAAAAAGGTTATTCTATTTATATTATCAACTTCGTATTCTGTACCTTTGGAAGATTTCTTAGTGTGTTAGTTTTCCACTGCAAATATAAAAAAATATTCCATCAATCAATGATTTTTGAAAAAATGTTTAAAACTTTTCTGATTTTTTATATTCCATACTTGGTTCTGCGGCTTGTGACAAAAATTCCTCTTTAATGGTTAACTCTCCCTTGAACGCTTTCTGACTTAAACTGCCATATAAGTTCTCCAACTCCAGTAAACTTTGCTGATATTGGGCTTTGAGAGCTTCTGTTTTTTCTACAATTTGGGCAAATTGGGTTTGGAGGGAAAATGGTGGACATGGAACAAATATTTTCTTGAGAGCAACAATTTTTAATTCTGCAAAAGTTGTGCCTGAGGCAATTTTATTATAATTTGTGATAAATAAATGTTTCAATGTAAAATGAAGATATATGCTATTTATTATGTTTTGGTTTGGTTTAACCCATAAAACTCTTCCGTCTTTAAAATAGAATGAATTAGTATTATTAACTCTAAATACTCTACCATCTGGGCAAATTGATGGCATTAGCAAATCTCCAATTTTTGGAATCCCTGTGTGAGCTTTTAACTCTTCAAAATGTTCTTTTGTGATAAATAAAGTTGGAATGATTTCAATTCCTTCTGCTAGTTTTCCAATTTCTGTTCCTCTAAAAAATGGAATGCCATTTTCAACTAGTTCTTCAACAAATACTCTTTTACTAGAACCAACATCACTAATTTTTTCCAATTTTGCAAGTTCCCATTTTTTTGTATTCAAAACAGGTTCCCCAAACATCTCCAAATAGGTGCTTTTTAAATATTGATCGAGCAAGCGGATGCTCTCTTTGCGCTGGGAGATGAGCGTTTCTGCTTTGCTTAATAGATTGGCAATGTGGAGTTGATCTTCTAAAGATGGTAGAAATAATTTCAAACCAGTTAAATCTCCTAATCTAATAAATTGAATTACAGCACCCTTGGTTTTATTTCTTAAACTTCTTAAACAAGTATCAAGGAAAATTGTTTGATATTTTGTATCAAAAATAGATTTATCTTTGCTTTCGATAATATAAACTCTTTGATATGCATTGAATTTTCCTTTGTAATATTTAACATTTAAATCACCATTTCCTGCTACTAAAGAACATTCACAATCATATGCAAAAGTATTAATCTTTAAAGGTTTAACAGCACAAGTAAAAAAAGGATATATACCATCTACATCAGCAGCATTGGCATCTAATCTACCTGTTTTTATATTAACTAAATCACCAAATTTTTGCATATTTCTTCTAATTTAATAACTTATTTATTTCCTCTATACCTAAAATAATATTATCTTCAATAATTTTAATTTTTTGAATAATTAACTTTGGTGCTTCATAAAGTACTTCTTCATACACATCCTCTTTGTAAGTGCTCAGGTTGAGGTCGTAGTTGTTTGCTATAATCTCTTCTTTCGGTACGGAGAAATGTTTCAGTTTTCTGTCTATCACAAATTTTGGAGCTGTTCGCAGACGATATTTTTCTATGATGTCGGGGAGATCAGTGTCGGCGATTTTGTTGCGTTTGTCGTCTAAACTGTAGCCGTCCGCTTGCATGTCGTAGAACCAAACATTATTGGTTTCACCCCCTTTGGTGAAGATCAAAATTGCCGTACTTACCCCTGCATAAGGTTTGAATGCTCCACTGGGTACCGCAATTACGGCTTTGAGTTCTGCTTTTTCTATGATCATCTTCCGTAAGGCTTCAAAAGCTTTTCCACTGTTTTGTATCACCCCACTGGGGACAATCACAGCTGCCGTTCCTCCCATCTTGAGCATGTTCATGATCCGCTCTACAAACAACAATTCTGTTTTGGTAGTGGGTAACTTTAATCCTTCGTTGATGTCCCCTTTGTCAATATTGCCGGTAAAAGGAGGATTGGCCATGATAATATCAAACTGACTGTCTTCATTATAGCTTTTGCTCAACGTGTCTTTGTAGTCAATCTTAGGTTCATCGATGCCGTGCATCATAAGATTCATCAAACCTAATCGCACCATGGTGGTGTCAATATCATACCCCACAAAACTTTGGTCGAGGATATCTTTTACTTGTTGGTTCAAAACGGCACTAATGGCTGCACGTTCAAAACCATCTTCATCTTTTTGCAATTTAGCGGGGTCTTTCTGTCTTACTAAATCGGTGAGGATATATTGATAGGATCCCAGCAAGAACCCACCTGTTCCGCAAGCAGGATCCGCAATCCGTTGTCCTAATTGTGGGGCAACGAGTTCCGCCATCAGTTTAATAATGTGGCGTGGGGTACGAAACTGTCCGTTCTTACCCGCTGTGGCAATCTCACTCAACAACATTTCATACACATCGCCTTGAATATCTTGAAAAGCGTGTCCCCCATCAGTGGCATCTTTTTCGATCTCTTTAAAAAGTTCCTCTACAATATTGATGGCAGAAACCAGTAAACTGGCTTTAGGCATAATAAACACCGCATTGGCCATGTGTTTAGTAAAAGGGGATGTTTCTCCGTTCAGATCTTTCAGAAAAGGGAACACTTTCATTTGAACATGGAGTAACATTTCGTCGGCCGGTTTGTGTTTGAAAACGCTCCAGCGCAATTCTCTTTTATCAATGATTTCGTTACTACCGGGGACAATGAACGTTCCTGCAAATCTGGAATGATAGGGTTCTCCGGTAAACTCGGCGTCCCGTTCCCGTTTGGCTTCCATATCGTCCAAACGTTTCATAAAAATGAGATAGGTAATTTGCTCAATAGCGGTTAAAGGGTTGGCGATGCCTCCCTCCCAGAAGTTTTGCCAGAGCTTTACAATAAGCGATTTTAGTTGTGCGTTGTTTTGTAACATTATGCTGCTAGTACTTTTTCAGTTAGTTTTAAAATTTCGTCGATCTCTTTTGGATTGAATATACCTCTGATCCCTTCGGGATGAAGCATGGTAAAGGGGGATTCTATCAGATTGCGTTTGTTTACCTCCCCTTTTTCTAAAACAAAGTTTTTGAGTAAGTCCAAAAACTGAAGTTGGCGACTTGAAAGGTAACTATGATGAGAAATAAAATCATCAAAAGCTTTAGTTACGGTTTCAGCAAAAGTTTCCAGAATTTCGATACCCAAAATATGTTTGATAAATTGCACCAATGCTGCTTTGCGATGGTTATATACTTTACGAAGCAATTCAATGGTAATATGAGGATGTTCATTATGCAGTTCTTCAGCCAATTGTTCCGCTTCATCAGGTGTAATCTCTTGTCCCTGTTTTAGTTTTTGTAAAATGGAACTGCTTAAAACCAGTTCATTAATTTTCTTCTCCACCAATTCCCGATATTTAGCTACACTTAGGGCTTCATGTTGTGGTCCAAACTCAATAAACTCTTTTTCAACAACAATATCTTTCAAATTGAACTTAGGTGGTGATAATGGGATAACGGATTCCCGGTACTTCATTAATGGTGCCAATTTATCAATCAATTCATCAAACTTATCTTCATTGATGGTTGCCCAGTAATGGTTGGTTTGTGCTCGTCGAATCAAATCCTCTTCTTTAGCTACAATATTGATGCTCAAAGGGAGTTCCCCAATCTCTTCGATGATGCTCTCTTTCAAGGTTTCAAATTTGGTAAGTATAACATCATCGATTGAACCCGGTTTTGCATAAGGAGAGGTGTCTTTTTGTAGCCAGGCTAAAGAAACTTCAACGATATCTTTTTCAAATCGCATGCCTTTAAAATCGATATCAGAAACTGTCCGAAACAATGGTTTTACATAAGCTTTTAAATACTCCATTTTATCAGCGGTGATGTTGGTCCAGAAATTGTCATCATCCAATCGTTGCAGTTCATGTTTTGCTTCCATGATAACGATTGAATTTTTCGGAAGGGTTTCAATCTGTTTTCTGATTTTAAGTATTTCTTTGTTCACAAGATCTTGTTCAGATTGTGATTGGGCTTCTACAATTTTTTCTAATCGCACTCCAAACAATCGCACCGGCAAAGGGATTTGCACTTTGAGTTCTTTTCCTTTTGGATTAAGTTTAAAATATTCAAAGTTATCCCAGCAATCGAGGATTAGAAAATTATCTTTTTGAGTGCACCATGGTTTCATTTTTTCAGGTTCCAGCAAACGGGTACCTCTACCAATCATTTGCCAAAACTTAGTATAACTATAAACCGGTTTCGCAAATACCAGATTCACTAATTCACGTACATCGATACCGGTGTCGAGCATGTCTACACTGATGGCAATTCGTGGCATATCATTGTGTACAAACTGATCGAGCAAGCCCCCTTTGCCATAAACTCTGGGGTCATCGCTGATAATAACTTTGGCAAGTTCTCCTTTAAATTCGGGATAAAGGGCATCAAAGATCTCTTCCACACGTCTCGCATGGGCTTGTGAGATGCAGAAAAAGATTGTTTTTCCGGGCAATACGCCATTGGGATCTTTAATACATTCTTCCATAAATTCACGAACGATCAAAGCATTTGTTCCGCGGTTGATTACCCTCTTTTCGAGCTCGGTTCCTTCGTAATTGATCTCGTCAATCTCTTTCCCTTCCCAGATCAGTTTTTGTTGATCTTCTAATGAGATGGTTCGTTTATTCATTCCCTCCTTTTGAAACTTTGTTTTGATTTTCATCACTTGAAAATCGCTAAGGAATGGAGGTATATGATTCACTGCTTCATCGTAAGAATAGGCATAAGTTGGGATTCCATCTTCACAATCGAAAAGTTGAAAAGTGTTATGATCGATAACATCGGTTGGTGTAGCAGTTAGGCCGAGTGTAACCGTATGAAAATAATCAAGAATCTCCTGATAGGTGTTGTATATACTTCGGTGGCTTTCATCGACCACAATCAAATCAAAGAAATGGGGACTTAAAGGTTTTTCATCATTCCGAATGATGTTTAACATGGTTTGATATAACGTAACATAGATTCTTCGATCTGTTGCAAACTCATTTTCATTTTGTTTGGGCCATCGAGGTTCGTTAGGTAAATGTTCTTTAAATGCATCCAATGTTTGGTTACGGAGTGCGATTCTGTCCACTAAGAACAGAACTTTTTCTGCCCAACCGGCTCTCATAAGTGCATCAACCAAAGCAATACAAGTTCTGGTTTTGCCTGTTCCGGTAGCCATCACCAATAAAAATTTCCGTTTTCGTTTTTCAATGGCTTCCATCACGGCACGAATTGCCCCAATTTGATAATTACGACCTGCAATTTTGGTATTGATCAACTCCCCGGCTAATTGTTTTCTGGTTTTGCGAATGTAAGAGTATCTTTCAAGATCTTCACGGGTTGGAAAGCCATAGACTTTTTGGGGTGGATAGTTTTCTAAATCCCAAAAATAGATATCGTGGCCATTGGTATAAAAGCAGAAAGGCAGATCAACACCGAGAGTAGATTGAATATTATAACAATATTGTTTTGCTTGTTCCCGACCACGGGCAGCATCCACTGATGTCTTTTTAGCTTCTACAACTGCAAGTGGTTTTCCATCCTTTCCCAGCAAGACATAGTCGCTGTATTGATGACCGGCATAAGGATTTGAAGATTCTGTCATTTCTGTTAAAAGAATATCAAACTCTTCAATCACCTGAGTAGGATTTGAAACATTCCAGTCCGCTTTTTTTAAGCGATTATCAATAATCTCCTTCCTAGTCAGTTTTTCGTTTTTCATGAATTAATAAATGATCAATTTCATTATGTGGTTGTCAAAATCTGCGTGCAAATATACCAAAAGGTTTTCAACTAGCAATACTTTTTCCCTTTTTTTATTTATAGCATTAGTATTTAACATTTTTAAGATTACACTCCAATTAAGACTAGAGACAAGAGACGAGGGAAAGGAAATTAGTCTAAAATTCAAAACACAAAACACAAAAATTAATGGGTAAAAAAAGGGGAAAGGGACAAGGGGAATTCGTTTCCTGCTCCTTTCAACCTTCCCCATTCACCTTGCTCCCTTTCGCCTTGAGCCCTGGGCCTTTAGCCTTTAAGAGCCTTCATCAACTTCACCTTGTCATCGAGTGCGATTTTGGCGACGGCATAAAACTCCCTCATCCAGAGTTCGATGGCGGCGAGTGCTTCGTCTTTAGTTTTGCGGGAGAGTTGCGATTCACCTAGCTCTTTCAGAAATTCAGATCGTAATAGGTTCACTTGTTCTATGAGTTCTAATGCTTTGGTGATCCCTTCCTGTGTGAGCTTTAACCTAGCTACTTTGGATTGTAGCTCGGGATTATTCAACAATCCATTGTAGAATTTACGGGTCAACTCAATAAAGTTGATGTGGGCATTGGGAACCACCCCCGCTAAACTGAGTTCATCATAAGCATAAGGATCATTGCTAAAGATCACTTTTGCTTTTTTACGATCTAACAGATAGATCTTTTCTAATTTCTCTTTAACTTTGGCGTAATCTTTGTACGCTTTGGAGGTTTCATCTCCCTCTTTTTGATTCGCATCATAAGCGGTTCTTGCTGTTTTTAACAACAATTCCCCTTCAGCAATCACTTCGGATTCATATCCAAAATCTGCCAAAATGGTTGCAATTTCTGGTTGCTTTTTAGCATTTTCGAAGGAGTTTCTAAACTGCTCCAACATTTCCGTTTCGGTTAAGTACTTTTTCTTAGCCATAACTGTAAATTTTAATTGGTAAATAATATTTTTACTATTACTTCAGAATGAAGCCAAAAATAGTGTTCATATCATCTCTATTCCTTAGACATTGTATAACCATAGAAGCTACTGGATAACGGGTTTCTTCCACTGGATAGCCGGTTTCTACCATTGGATAGCTAGTTTCTTCCTCTGGATAGCTGGTCTCTTCCACCGGATAAACACTTTCTTCCACTGGATGATGGGTTTCTACCATTGGATAACAGGTTTCTTCCACTGGATGATGGGTTTCTACCATTGGATGAGAGGTTTCTTCCAGTTAATCTTTGGGTTTTTCCACTTGATGATGGGTTTCTGACTACAGTTAATGTGTCCCGCATGTACATTGTAGCCAAACTTGGTTTCAGAAACCCATTTTTTCAAGATAATCTCAACGATGAAATGAAAAATTTAAATAAAAAAAGAACGAAAAGTTGTTTGGGGAAGTTTATTTCTAGTACACTAGTGTGTGGTTTTTTTCTGCGGTTCAAAAATACAAAAAAAACAATACAAAACAACAACTAAGATTTTTTTCAGCACTTGCGACGAAACTTAATGAAGTATCAAGAGCTGATCGCTCCTTATGAGCGGGTAAATGAACTTTTTAATGAATAATTAATAATGAATAATGAATAATCCTATCGCGGGATTTTAAAAATGGGGATATGATAGAACACAAATGACATAGATTAAAGAGATGTTCACAGATTAATGAATAATGAATTACCACCCCGCCCTTCGGGCACCCCTCCAAAGGAGTGGAATTCGCTCATTATCTTATTTTTACGCAAATAAGATAATGTAATAAAGGAATAATACACGTAAGGATAAATGTATTAACAAAATATCGAAGGATTTTGTTAGATGCACATTCCCCTCCTCTGGAGGGGTGCCCGAAGGGCGGGGTGGTGTGGTTTCATTTGCTACCAATATAACGCTCCTCCGGAGCGGGAAAATGAACTTTTTAATGAATAATGGTTTAGGGGAAAGGGGGAAATTACGAATTAGAAATTACGAATTACGAATTTTTGAGTTAAATGGCGTTTCAACTTTTAAACCTTTAAACAGCGTAGCGTTAAACCTTTAACCTTTAAACAGCGAAGTGTTAAACCTTTAAACTTTAAACAGCGTAGCGTTAAACCTTTAAACAACTAAAACCCAAAACCCAACATCCAACGGCTACTTCTTTTTCAGGAACTTCTGAACTGCTAGTTCGTAGTTTTTGGTGCCGTAACGGGTTGGGTAGATCCCTTTGGTGCATCCTTCGCAAAGGATATTTTCTACTCCTGATGAGGCAATCATGTCGTCGAAAGAAAGATAGTGCATCGACTCTACTGAAAACTCCTTGGCGATATTTTCAGATTTGGTCTTCACCGGAATATTTCCTTCGTAAATGGTGTATTTTGGTGCCATCAGCTCTTTCACGGTTGGCATGTTGATCCCGTAAAAACAAGGCGCCACAATCGGTGGACTCATGATTCTGAGGTGTACACTCTTGGCTCCTGCATTTCTAATTTTGTAAATCAACCCTTTCAATGTGGATCCGCGTACCAAAGAGTCATCGATCAAGTAGATATCCTTACCGGAAACAACCTCTGGAAGCACTTTGTACTTCATATCGATACTATCATTACGCTGTTTGGAATCGTTGATAAAAGTTCTACCTACATAACGGTTTCGGATGATTCCCTCCATACATGGTATTCCGAGGGTATATGCGAACGAGTCGGCAGCGGCCTTAGAAGAGTCGGGAATTGGAATCACCAAAGCATTGGATTTATCTACATCTTTCTCTTTTTGAGCCATGATATGTCCCGATTGAGAACGGAAAACATATACGGAAATACCGTCGAATTTACTAGCGGCACTAGAGAAATATACTAATTCAAGAAGACAGATCTTCTTATTTTCATCTACATAACGGAAATTGTGAACCAGTTGACCTTGGGAATAGATCACGATTTCACCGGGTTGTAAGTATTTATTGTAATCGAGCCCAATACTTTCAAGGGCTATGGTTTCGCTAGAGAAACCAATCATTTGATCATTTACAGCATAACTCAAAGGTCGAATCCCTTTTCTGTCTCTGGTTGCTGCCATCTCCCCTTTGGCATTCATGATCACGATGGCAAAACCACCGTCGAGCAACTCCTGAGCATAAGATAAGGCATCTTCGAGAGAGTGTGAAGCACTTTGTGACAAACCAATGGAAAGGATATGCATCAAGATTTCGGTATCGTTATCATACACGAAGTTGTAACCGTAACGATCCATCAACATTTGCTTCAAGTCTTGCGCATTGGCAATATTTCCGTTGAAAGCAAAGCTAAACCAGTTAGAGAGGATCGGATGTTTTAACTCATAAGGTTGAACAAAATCGAGTTGGTTGGTACCGGAGGTAGCATAACGGGTATGGCCAATCACCATATCAGCAATTTCAGGGACGGAGTTTGCATCTGCAAAAATAGAGGACACGAGTCCAATATTTTTAGAAATTTTAATTCTGTTTGGAAGTTTGTGATTAAAAAAGGCGAGTCCGGCTGCCAGTTGTCCGCGATGTTGTAGCTGGTAGAGCATATTAACCGATAGTTCGGGAAGTATGGAACCTGTTTCTAAATCATCACTGTTTCTGTTAATTAGGGCAATAACACCACACTCATGCAAACAATCGTTAGCTATATCTGACATACAAAAATTTTTTTACAAAAGTATGATTTTTTTTTGAAAAATTAACAGTCGGACTCGCTTTTTTAATAAATTTTAGAGAGCACCTTCATCATACGCTTGTTCGCCATGAATAGCCGCATCTAAGCCCATCTTTTCGGTATGTTCATCTACTTTAACAGGAGTGATCCAGTTGATCACGATCAACATTATATAGGTAAAGATAAAAGCGTAAAGGGAAGCAGAAACAACAGCTACAACTTGTTTTCCTAGGAAAGCAGCATTTCCGAAGATCAATCCGTCAGTACCGGCACCATTGATAGCTTTAGAAGCAAAGACACCAAGTAAGATAGAACCAAGGACACCACCGATACCGTGAACACCCCATACATCAAGAGCATCATCCCATTTCATTTTATTTTTGAGTTGAACAGCCATATAACAAACAATCCCCGCAGCAATACCTATGATCGGTGAAGCCCAAACAGGAACAAAACCGGCGCACGGAGTAATTGTTGCCAAACCTGCAATACCACCGGTTAACAATCCGATTAACTTTGGTTTTTTCTCACGAGACCATTCTATAATCAACCAGGTTACGGTAGCAAAAGAGGCTGCGATATCTGTATTAATAAATGCGGTAGAAGTAACAAAGTCAACAGCTACTTCACTTCCGGCGTTAAAACCGTACCAGCCAAACCAAAGCAAACCGCTACCGATTGCTACTAGTGGAATACTGTTAGGTTGTGATGTTTTGTCCACACGCCCTTTTACATAGAAAACAGAAGCCAAAGCTGCAAAACCGGCAGTAGCATGAACCACGATACCACCTGCAAAGTCAAGAACGCCCCATTGTGCTAATAAGCCACCGCCCCAAACCATGTGAACGAAAGGATAATACACTAAGATTTGCCAAAAAGTTAAGAAGATTAAGTATGCTTTGAAGTTAATACGATTCACAAAAGCACCTGTAATCAAGGCAGGCGTAATGATTGCGAACATCATTTGGTAAGCGAAGAACACAAATTCAGGAATTTTACCGTTTGTGTACATAGAATTGGCGTTGATTCCATGAAGGAAAGCTTTTCCAAAATCTCCGATAATAGCACCTTCGCCACCACTGAAGCATAAAGAATAGCCAAAAAGCACCCAAAGAACTGTTGTCCATCCCATGGAAACAAAACTTTGAATCATGATTCCTAAAATGTTACGTTTAGAAGCTAACCCACCGTAGAAAAAAGCTAATCCGGGAGTCATAAGCATTACTAAACTAGTCGCGAGGAGCATAAAGCCGGTTGAACCAGTATCGATCATAATGATTAAAATTTAAAATGTTTATAATTGGTTAATAATTAAAGTGAAATTCCGAACACAAAGTGAGCCGCATTTGCCTGAGGATTAAAGATCAAGGACCCTTTAACAGGAAGGCTATAGTCTTTATTGATTTTGATAGATTTATAGGCAGTTATTCCAAGGTTTACTACTCCGAAGCTATTTCCGAATGCACCTGCCATTGGAGTTATACCGGCAAAAACATCGAGATTATTATCTTTAATGGAGAAAGTATAACCGGCTTCAAAATAGGAACTGAAATAGGTTTTGTTGGTCGTATCTAATTCAGGTTGATAGCCCCAACGCTTGTCGTTGCCGTAAAAGAAAACACCACCCATAATCCAGAATGGATATTTTTCAGAACCTTTATATTGAAGGGCTGCCTCAAAAGTATGGGCTGTGGTTTGATTTTGATAAGCAAAATAACGGATATCGGGAGAAGCGGGATTCCCATTATTGTATGGGATGTAGTAATCTGTAAGAGTTATAGAGAATCTATTGATAGTGTATTTCACATATAAATCAATTTCGCGGTATTTGTTAGTAGCTGAGAAGGAGTTCCAGCAACCTATTTCGAAATTTTTATAGGCAAGGGATAGATAGGGCTGAATACTGGGAGAATCGCCATAATCGGTACCTCTCCAAACATATCTGCTCATTAAATCTGCGCCTACATTTAAAGACCATTTCTTCTTAACAATAGTATCTCCGGATGTCGGATCAGTTTCATTTTGAGCTACCGCTGCAAAATTGATTGTCGCTAAAACCACAACAATTAGAAAATTTTTAAAGATTGAATTCATACCTAATTTATTTAATTTGGGGACAAAAGTAGACTCTTAAAAATAGAAATACAATGAGATAATGCCTGAAATTTGATCAGGATTTTTCGAATAAAATAGGTATAATACCTATTTTATCAAGTTTATTTGATTGTAAAAATTTCATATATTTGCAGTTGCATAATCGTTGAACTATGAAACACAGAGCCCCATTTTTTCAATTAAGTGTAATGGCACTTTTTCTTCTATTTTCTAGTCAACTTATGGCACAACAATGGCCTGCTTCACTGGTTGGAAGGTGGACTTTTGACAATCTAAACAACCTACTGGATGGATCGGTGGGAAACGATTTAGTCCTGACCGGCACACACACTTCGGTACCAGGTCCATCTGTATCAGATTTAGCTGTAGCTATAAGCAATGGAAGTTATTATACGTGTAATCACGGTATGAATGCAAATGGAAGTGGAAATTATGTCAATGAATATTCGATCCTAATGGATATTAAGATTGATAATCCAAAACAGTATCATTCGTTTTATCAGACGAACCCTACAAACAGCAATGACGGAGATCTTTTTATCAATCCAAATAGTCAGATTGGAATCAGTGCAACAGGATATTCCGGATTCTCTATAAAGGCTAATGAGTGGTATAGAGTAGTGATTACTGTTGATTTAGGATCATCCATCCGTTTTTACGTTGATGGTAGAATGGTTTTGGAAGGAATCAGTCAAGATATTGACGGACGATTCTCTTTAGATCCATCCGTTTTATTTTTTGCAGATGATAATGGTGAGGATAACTTGATCTATGTCTCCCAAATTGCCCTTTTCAATAATTGTCTGGACAATAATCAAGTTCGATTATTATCCGGTTTTCACAATTCCATCATTTCTCCTTATCTTCAATCCCCAACGCCTAACTCTATTTATGTTTGTTGGAACTCCTATTATAGCGGTTCAACTAAAGTCCAATATGGAACTACACAGACATTTGGTCAAAGTATTATGGGTTCTTTTGAAGATATTGGAACATCCGGAACTATAAACCGCTGGCATTCAGTAAAGCTAACCGGACTTCAAGCAAATACAAAATACTTCTACCGATGTATAAGTGGAAGTGACTCTTCAGATTGTTTTAATTTCACAACACCACCGGAAGCGAATAATTGTAATAGACCTATCAGGTTTTTAAAGTTTGGAGACAATCAAACCTATACGCTACGTAGTACAGCTTTAATTGACAGTGTTAGTGTTTTATTAAGAAACCTTTACGGAATAAACTGGAGAGATTCAATTTCTTTAATTACAAATACGGGAGATATTACTGAATATGGAACTGAGATTGGACGGTATAGCAATGAATTTTATAATCCATTCTCAAAACTAACTGCCTCTATTCCTTCTATGGTTTCCATTGGAAATCACGAAGTTGAGAGTCCCTATTATTATCAATTCATGAAATATGAAGAGTTTAGTCAGAATGAAGAGATCAGTTATTCTTTTATTTTGGGAAATAATCAATTCATTTTTTTAAACAATAATGGGCTTTACAATGATACCATTCAGAGTGAATGGCTTGAAGACCAGTTAGACATTTCCGCACAAGATTCAAATATAGACTTTGTATTTTTATTTATGCATCAACCCGGAATAAGTGAGTTATGGCCCGATGGAAATAACAATTACACTTACAACATTTTATATCCTATATTGGCGCAATTCCCTAAGGTTGTAATGATCAATCACGGACATTCGCATTGTTATGAACGTGGAGATTTTTGGGGAAATAATTCTCAGAATCAGGATTTCAGGACTGTTATTTGTGGGGGTGCAGCAGGTGATTTAGATAATTGGGGAGATTATACGAATCAGACCGATTATTTAAATGTGGAGCGTTCCTTTGATATGTATGGTTTTTTATTGGTTGAAATCAATCCTTTGACAAAATCTGTATCCTCTTCTTTTTACTCTTTAGGTAATGAAAACAGAACACGTAGTTTGGAATTGATGGATTATTGGAATCGGAATGAAATGGATCCAAGACCGGAAAGGCCGGAAGTTATCAGTGTAAATACCTCACAACAAAACAGATTAAATTTCAATTTCACCTCATCCCAATTGGATCAAAACAATTTAATGTCATCACAATTTCAACTGATTCCATTAAACGGAAGCTTTACTTTACCTTTCATTGATTCTGTTCAACATTCTGAGAATTATTATGGGGATAGTGGTTCACCAAATTATGAGCCAATTCAACATTGTGATCCAAATAATATTTTCCAATTATCATTAGACTTTAGCAATACTGATTTGAATCAGAATTATCTTGCTAGGGTAAGATTTAGAGACGCCAATTTACGTTGGAGTGATTGGTCTAGTACTTTACTTTTCAGCCCATCAACAATTAACACTGACCAATATCCTTTTGAAAAAACTGAAATACAAATCTATCCGAATCCCACTAACGGAACGATTAATATTATCAATTTCTCAAAAATTCAAATGGTAATTTTCAATCAAATAGGGCAAACTGTCTTGTTGTCTGAATTTGAATCAGGCGAAAACACTATTGATTTAAATAGATTTGAAGATGGTGTTTATTTTATCAAAATATATAATAGCAACAACAATCTTTGTGATTTCAAAAAGATCATAAAGATTAGTCAATAATTTACATTATGGAATTCAGACATATCAATTCAGAAACAAATGGCTATATCAAAGCCATCGAAAATGAAACCCAATTGGGGATAATTACCTATTATTGGGAAGATGATAAAACAATTGTGGTGGATCATACGGAAGTGAATCCCTTATTTGAAGGGAATGGGGTTGGTTCACTTTTAGTGAATGAAATACTGCGGTTTGTTGATCAGAATAGTTTAAATATTGTTCCATTATGTCCATTTGTTAAAGTAGTAATGCACAGATTAAACCGATTTTAAACAAAAATGTGTGAAAAACAGCCATTTTCATCATTTTTTTGTTAAAAAAACTAAAAAAAATCAAAAGTTTTAAACATATTAAAATATATACTATATTTGCAAAAAAAACATAAACATCTGAATTTCAGAAATGTTTGCAAAGATGTCAGCTTATGACTACACAGTTAGATAGGATATTCGACTTCGAGAAAGTGAATACACTTCTAGAGGGATTCAACAAAACAACCGGTTTTGTAACCGCTATTCTTGATTTAAAAGGGAATGTTTTGTCTAAATCCGGATGGAGAGATTTGTGCACAGAATTCCATAGAATCAATCCTAAAACTGCATTTCGTTGTACTTTTAGTGACACTATTTTGGCAAGTAAAATGGCTGAAGGTGAAAATTATCATTGTTACAAGTGTTTAAATGGGTTAGTTGATGTGGCTGTTCCAATCATCATTAGAGGCGTTCATGTTGGAAATCTTTTTTCAGGACAATTTTTCTTCGAAGAACCTGATTATGATTTTTTCAGAAAGCAAGCTAAGGAGTTTGGATTTGATCAAGAGAAATATTTAAAAGCTGTTTCAGAAGTTCCAATTAAAAGTGAAGAGCAAGTAAAGTTTGCCATGAACTTTTTGTTGCAAATGACAGAAATAATTAGTGATCAAGGGTATCAGAATTTAGTTTTAGAAGAGATAAACTCATCATTTAATGAAAGTAACAATAGATTTTATACCATATTTTATGCTAATCCTATTCCAATTTCAATAATGGAATATGAAACCAAAACCTATACAAATGTCAATCAGTCATGGTGCAACTTTTTTGGATATCAACCGGAAGAGGTCATTGGTTCCAATTATGAAAAATTGGGTATCATTACTACTGAAACTAGAAAACTCATTGATGAAACTCTAGAAAGAGATGGAAGAATTAACACTATCGAGATGGAAGTATATACTAAATCCGGTGTTAAAAAAAATGTTTTTTACAATAGAGTCTTGATTAAAATCCAAGATCAAGATTACATTGTATATTTGATGACAGACATCACTGAAAGAAAGGAAATTGAAAGGAAGATGATGAATCTGAACATTGAATTAGAGGAAAAAGTAAGACAAAGGACTTCTGATTTGGAAGCATCCAATAAAGAGTTAGAATCTTTCTCTTATTCAGTTTCACATGATTTACGAGCACCACTAAGACATATCAATGGTTATGTAGATTTGTTAAACGAGCGTTTTAATGAGGACCTTCCCGAAAAAGCGCAACACTATTTGCAAGTAATCAGTAATGCATCAAAACAGATGGGGACACTTATTGATGAATTATTGCTTTATTCCAGGACCGGAAGGCAAGTGATCAATAAAATAGACTTGAACATGGATACACTTATTCGTGAGATTGTTGAAAAGTTTTACTTTGAATTGAAAGACAGAAAAATTGAATGGGAAATTTCCAAATTACCGATTATAATTGCCGACTACACCATGATGAAACAAGTATGGACTAACCTCATTGACAATGCCTTGAAATATTCTCGAAACAACGAAATTACAAAAATAAAAATTGGTTATTCTGAAGCGAAAGATTATTATAAGTTTTTTATTCAGGATAATGGAGTTGGTTTTGACATGAAATATGCCGGAAAACTGTTTGGTGTTTTTCAAAGATTACATTCTCAAACCGAATTTGAAGGTACAGGAATTGGATTAGCTAATGTTCAAAGAATCATTCATAAACATAATGGAAGAGTTTGGGCTGATGCCGAATTAAATAAAGGAGCAACATTTTATTATACGATACCCAAAAAATTATGAAAACCATGGTAGATTTAAAAACTATTTTAATTGTTGAAGATAATCCACAAGATGTGGAATTAACTTTGGAAGCACTTTCAACACATAATTTAGCGAATAATGTAATTGCAGTTGGCGATGGTGTTGAAGCTATTGATTATCTGACTTATAAAGGAAAATTTGAATCCCGAACTAAAGGGAATCCATCTGTAATTTTGTTAGACATCAAAATGCCTCGGATGGATGGTATCGAAGTGTTAGAATACATCAGAGCAGATGATAAATTAAAGATGATTCCGGTAGTAATGTTAACATCTTCGAGAGAGGAACCTGATTTAATAAAATGTTATAAGTTAGGAGTCAACGCTTATGTGGTTAAACCAGTTGGCTTTAAAGATTTTTTGGAAGCTGTGAAACAGATTGGAATCTTTTGGGCTATTTTAAACGAACATCCTGAAGTAATATAATTTTAGATTAAAACCAATGGAAACGTCAAATTTAAAAGTACTATTCTTGGAAGATTCTTTACATGACATGGAGTTGTTATGTGAAATGCTTACAAATGCCGGTTATGTTTTGGATATAATCCATGTTGATAACGAATTAGACTATACAAAAAATTTAAATAGTCATCAATTTGACATTATCCTTTCAGATTTTTCACTGGTAGGGTTTGATGCTTTTGGAGCTTTAGAAATCAGTAAACAAATTTGCCCTGACACACCATTTATTTGTGTTTCAGGATCCATTGGTGAAGAAACAGCCATAGAACTTCTCAAATTAGGAGCTGTCGATTATGTTTTTAAAGATCGACCTGAACGTTTACCTTACGCCATCAAAAGGGCTCTTGATGAGACTAAAACTAAAATTGCTCACCAAAAAGCAGCTGAAGAATTACGTGAAAGTGAAGAAAAATTTAGAAATATTTTTCAATTACACTCTGCCATCAATTTACTGATAGACCCTCAAGATGGACACATCGTTGATGCTAACAAAGCAGCTTCTGAATTTTATGAATGGTCAATCGAGGAGCTAAAATCTATGACTATTTTTCAAATCAACACGTTAGATAGTAATCTGCTACGCAATGAAATGCATCATATATTAGATACAAATAAAAATCAATTTGAATTTATACATCGAAAATCGGATGGCTCTACCGTTGATGTTGAAGTTTATAGCAGCAAAATAACTATTAAAGGGATTCCTTATCTTTATTCCATTATTCATGATATTTCCGACAAAAAAAAATTTTTACTTGATTTACTTGCAGCAAAAGAAAAAGCGGAAGAAAGTGATCGTTTAAAAACCGCTTTTATACATAATATTTCTCATGAAATCAGAACTCCTTTAAATAGTATTCTAGGTTTTGGACAATATTTATCCGAAGCTGATCTACCACAAAACGAAAGAATAGAAATGTTTGATCATCTTCAAAAATCAAGTACGAGGTTAATGAATACGGTTGATGATTATGTAGATATTGCGATGATTGTAACATCAACCATGAAAGTGAATAAAAAGGAATTTATAGTTCAACCTTTTTTCGATGAATTTATTGCTGATACATTTTACTTATTTAACCATTTAAAAATAGAGTATATCGTAGACACTCCAATTCAAAGTTCCAACTTGGCATTATTTTCCGACAAAGAATTAATTCGAAAAATCTTACTAAAGCTTTTAGATAATGCCATAAAATTTACTTCTCGTGGCTCTATCTCCTGTGGCTATAAAGTTTTAGATGAATCAATTGAATTTTTTGTAAAAGATACCGGAAAAGGGATTGCACAAGAGAAAATTGATATGATATTTAAAATGTTTTCTCAAGAAGAATCATCCATGACAAGAGGATATGAAGGGAGTGGATTGGGATTGACCATTTCAAAAGGATTGTTAAATCTTCTCGGTGGAGAAATTCAAGTATCTAGTGTAAAAGGAATTGGTTCAAACTTTAGTTTTAGGATCCCTTTTAAAACAATAGAAACTCAAACAAACCCTGATGAAGATTTAAAACTATTTGATAATCAAAATAAACCAGTTATACTCGTGGCTGAAGATGATGAACTAAACTATATGTACATGGAGACCCTATTTAATCGCAATGGTTTTGAGTTTTTTCATGTTGAAAATGGATTAGAGGCTGTAGAACTATGCAAAGAAAATCCTCAAATCAATATTGTATTCATGGATATCAAAATGCCGGTGATGAATGGATTGGAAGCAACAAAACTGATCAGGGGATTTAGACCCGATTTACCCATAATTGCTACAACAGCTTATGCACAAACAGGAGATGAAGAGCGATTTTTATCTGAAGGTTGTAATGATTATTTAGCTAAGCCTATTCGAAAAGAAAAGTTAATGGAGATCATTAAAAAATATGCAAAGTGCTAAATATTAATTAATTAAAGTAAATAGTTTATGAAGCATCGATTATTAATTGCATTTCTGATCGTCACTTCGAGTGTTTCATTCAGTTACGCACAACAGTACGGTTGGGTAAATATTGGAGACCATCAGGTATATATTACTATCGAATGCAAACCGGATCATTTTCAGAAACAAAAAAAATGATTTTAATTCAAAATTATTAAAATATTTTGGTCACTCATTTGTCTTATTGATTAGGAGACAGTCCAATAATGAACTGTTTCAATTAAAAATTAAAATTTATAACAATGAGCAGAATGAAAATGAGAAAACGATGGATTGGGTTTGGTTTTATTGGACTTACCCTATTTGTATTGGTTATTTTGGGTGTAATGTTACTTTGGAATCATTTATTACCTACCCTTTTTGGAATTTCAACAATCACTTTTTGGCAAGCTGCCGGACTATTAATTTTGGCACGATTGTTATTTGGTTGTTTCAGAGGGAGACATTGTGGTCATCATCACTTTGGCAACCAATGGCATAAAGAAAACAAACTTCACGAAAAATGGATGAATTTAACGCCTGAAGAACGTAAGGATTATATTCATAAAAGGATGGCTTATATGAAACACCATCATTGGGATTTTGATAACTGTTGTCATGAAACTGACAAAAACACCAAAGAAGCACAACCCCAAAAAGAGGATGATCAAAAGTAAGAGTCGCCATAATGCAGAACAAATCATCGAGGAACATCAATCTCGTTTGAGGAAGTACATCAATGAAAGAATAGACAATCAAGATGATACTGAAGATATTTTACAAGATGTTTTTTATCAACTGTTAAAAAACATGGAGGATAGTGTCTCCCCAATTCGAGATTTTAGTTCCTGGTTGTACCGTGTTGCGCATAATTTGATTATCAATAAAGGGAAAAAGAAAAAAGAGGAGGAGCTTCCCATTTTCCAAATGGATGATGATGAAGATAATTTAGTGTGGGATCTTTCAGAAATATTTTATGAAAATTTGGAAAAGCCTGATACTCCCGAAATGGAATATTTAAAAACTTTAGTCTGGAGTGAATTAGATGTAGCTTTGTCTGAATTACCCCCAGAACAACGAGAAGTTTTTGAACTTACCGAATTAGAAGGGATCCCTATAAAGGAGATTTCATCGCTAACGGGAATTCCTGTTAACACTTTACTTTCCAGAAAACATTATGCAATACTCTTTTTAAGAAAACGTTTTATATCATTATATCATGATATTATTTACACTAAATAACACTATGAATAGAACTAACAGTATTGAAGTGAAAAACTTCACCAAAAAATTTGGAGATTTTACTGCAGTTGATAATATCACATTTGATGTCGAAGAGGGTTCTGTTTTTGCCTTTTTAGGCCCAAATGGGGCGGGTAAAACGACTACCATCAGCACACTGTGTACGATTCAGGAAAAAACATCCGGGGAACTAAAAATAAATGGCTTTGACTTAGACCATCATAAAGATAAAGTCAGAAAAGAGATTGGAATTGTATTTCAGGATTCCACAATGGATCATAAACTTACTATTGAAGAGAATCTTAAACTCCATTGCGATTTTTATAATGTACCCAAGAAAGAGATCCCCGAAAGGATAACTTTTGTTTTACAATTGGTGGATTTGGAAAGCAGGAGAAAATCACCTATTGAATCACTTTCAGGTGGAATGAAAAGAAGGGCAGAGATTGCCAGGGGTTTGGTTCATTATCCTAAAGTTTTATTTCTGGATGAACCCACAACCGGACTAGATCCTCAAACAAGGGTTAATGTTTGGGATTACATTTTAAAATTGCAAAAACAAAAAAATATCACAATCTTTTTGACAACCCACTATATGGAAGAGGCTGAAATATGTGATCAGGTGGCCATTATTGATAAAGGAAAAATTGTCGCACATGATACACCTCTAAATCTTAAAAAGAAATACTCTTCCACAAAAATGAATATTGAATCTTCTAATCCCATCGAATTAAAATCATATTTTGATGCTAAAAATATCAAATATCTGGAAAAGGAATCAGTTATTTCAGCTTTTGTTCAATCAACTGAACAAATCATGGATATTATGAATGATAATCGAAACATTATTAATGATTTAGAGGTTTCAAAAGGCTCTTTAAATGATGTTTTCTTAGCTATAACAGGAAAGGAGATCAGAGAATGAGAACTATTTTAGCACTTCTTAGAAGAAATTTATTAAAGCTGGTTAGAAATCGAATGAGACTCTTCATGAACTTATTCATGTCTGCGATTTTTCTTTTCATCTTTTCATTTATCATGAAATCAACCGGAATGGGGTTAGAAAATCCAATGAACTACCTCATCGCCGGCATCATTATCATGACTGTATTTCAAAGTTCAATGAATAACTCCATGAATATTTTAGATGATATTTCTGATGGTTTTATGAAGGAGATTTTGGTTGCACCTGTCGCCAGATGGCAAATAGCTATTGGACATGTGTTGTCTGCTACCGTAATTTCAGTAATTCAAGGTTTTATTATTGTAGTAATTGGTTTATTTATGGGATTTACTTTGACCTTTATGAGCGGAATAGGGATGATTCTGGTGATGATTTTAGTTGGATTAACTTTTAGCTCAATGGGATTATTTTTAGCAACAGTAACGAGAGAATCAACTAATTTCCAGCTTTTAGTTACTATTGTTTCATTTCCATTGACATTCTTATCTGGGGCATATATACCAACAATGGTATTACCTAAGATTCTACTACCTATTGTATATGTAAACCCATTAACCTATGCTACCGCACTGTTTCGATATATAACGTTGGGTATGGAAAAACTTCCCACTGAACAACTAGTAAAAGAAGGTGTCGCATTTCAAATCAACGGGTGGTTGATCTCTCCTTGGCTAAGCAGTCTTTTTATCCTTTTAATATGTGTCGTATTCTTTTTCTTATCTGTAAATCGTTTTAGCAAAGCAGACTTTTCAAACATAAAGACATTCAGACACAAGTAATTAGAAGTAAATACCTTCTACATTTTCATTACTTTTGAAATAAAGATCTGATTATCGATTATACTACGAATTAAATAAGTACCTGGATTAAGTTTTCCAATATTAATCTCTTGATTGTCTGTATAACCGGCTTGAACAAATTTACCGACCAGATCAAAAACTTGATACGTAATTCTTTGATTGGATTGATTAGGATAATGGAGTATATCGGAAGTTGGATTTGGAAATAAAACCAAGTTTTTATAATTGTCTAGCCAATACTCATTTATACCTACATTATTTTGAGCATCAGTCATAATCATTCCATTAAAACCACAAACATATAAATCTCCATTAGGGGTAGCAGCCACTTCTCTAAGATTACAAGCGGTGAATCGATTAATTAACGACCATGTAAGTCCTTTATCCACAGAAAAGATAGCATGTCCATAATTTGTAAAAGCGTAAATTGTATCTGTATTTGTTTTGATCAATGATCGGACTTCTCGGTTTACAGGTAATGAGATAGTTGTCCAATTTTGACCATTATTCACGCTTCTCAAAATTTTTCCATTTACAGTTCCTGCAATAAGAGTATCAGAACTTAAGTACATAATTGTATTTATAATTGATGTGACACCTGATGATAAAAGCGTCCAGTTATCTCCTCCATCAGTAGTTTTGAGGATTGTCCCATTATTTCCGACAGCCATCCCATTTTGCAGATCATAAAATTCAATTTTATTAATATTTTGAGTGGTCGGAGTTATAATTTCCACCCATGTTTCTGCGTCTATTGATTTATATATTCTTCCAAGAGTTGCACCACACCACAAATGGGTAGGATCTCCTATAAAAACATCTAAAAGCCCGTAAAAAGTGCCGGTACTTTTTTCAGTCCAAGTTAATCCACCATCAAGTGTTTGAAGCGCTTTACCAACTGATCCGACTAACCACCCCATTTGATTGTTATAAAATTTTATTCTTTTAAAGGATGTAATTGCTGGGAGACTTATGGAGTCCCAGGTTATTCCTTTATTAGAAGTTCTCATCAAAAAGCCATCATCTCCAGAGATACAACCTACATTTTCATCAGCAAAGGCGATTGTACCGTATTGTAAATGAGTATTGGAATAAGTTTGCAGATTGGAAAAAGTAACACCTCCATCAGTAGATTTCCAAATGCCCCCTTTTTCACTGGACGCAAATAGTACATTTTGATTTATCGCAAAAACACGATATATATCATCATAATCTCCAATTAAGGAACTTTCCCATGATGTTCCTCCGTTTACTGTCCTCATTACTCCATTATTTGAAGTTCCCAAAAAGCCAACATTCTCATTCATAAAACTCATGGAATATACTGTGCTGGTCGAATTTAAATTGATTGGAGTCCATGAACTACCCCCATTTATGGTTTTCAGCATGGTGCCCCAATAACCACCAATATATCCAGTATTTTCATTTAAAAACCAAGCTGAATAAAGATCCTCATCGACTCCTGTGTAATAAGAATTCCATGTTAATCCCCCATTTATAGTTTTAATAATATCACCATTGTCAGCAGTAACAAAACCGATTTGATCTGAAACAAAAAAGATTTCATGTAAATTTTCGTCTGTACCGGTTGTTTTCAATGTCCATGAGTCTCCACCATCCGAAGAATAAAACAACTCTCCATATTCTCCAGATAAAAAACCAGTTGAGGATGTTGTAAAATAAATATCATTGTAAACATCATTTTGTCCCGGTGGATTAACAGGTATCCATGTGGAACCTCCATCGTATGTTCTGGACACAAATCCATAGCCACAGATCCATCCTGTATCGGGGTTCAAGAAAAAAATCGATTCAATATCATTAAGACCTACATTGCCAGCATAATTCCAACTATTTCCTGAATCTTCTGTTATTACCAGGACTCCACTATAGCCGACTGCAAAACCTTTTGTTGGTGTTGTAAAGGTAATATCAGTTAACAGATTACCTTGTGGCAATGGATTTAACCATCTCCATTGTGCATGCCCCGTAAAAGAGAACAACACAAAGAATAAAAATAATTGGATTGTTTTCATGACTGTTGATTTTAATTTTATTCCATTTTTAAATATTTTTTAAGCTTATTATTATTTTTGGCATCTATCAATTTTTTCATTTCACCTTTAATGATTACTCCATTATCAGGATTTTCACAGTATTTAATGAAAGTCAGATATCCATTATAACTGATTTCCTGAGGATTTTTAGAATCTTTTTTGTTTTCAAGAGAATATTTAACACATGCGGCCATATAGACAGAAGACAAAAGGGATTGATTTTTACATATTTTAGTAATCTTTGAATCAATAGTATATGAATAATCAGGTGTTCCACTCATCCAATTTATTATAAAAATAAATGCATTAAGATTATCCTTTTTGGAACTGTTCATTTCGTAATTACTTTGAAGAATAAAATCAGCACATTCTAATACCAAAGGTTCATACTGCACATAACTATCGTCTGATCCAAATGTGATACCGGTTGTTTTTGGGGCTTCCTGAGCTTTTGATACAAGAAAAGCGAACAAAAGAACAAATAGAAAAAAGTGTTTAATTTTCATAACTAATTAATTAAAAGGTTTATAAATAATTTTTATTAGATTTTTTTAAGATAAAGGTCATTCATTTGAGATTTGCAAATATAAAAAAAAATCGGAATGTTTTACTATTCCGATTTTTTAATTTCAAACAAATGTAATTATTAACTAATTACTTAACAATACTTTTTCAAAATAGACTTTATCAACTTGTCGTATTTTTAATAAGTAAATGCCATTAGAATAACGAGAAATATCTATAGTGAAAGGGGATTGTTCAATAACAAAGGATTTCAATAATTCTGAGCCTGTTGAAGAATAAAGGGCAACTTCAATAGGTTCGCTGGATTCTGCTTTAATCAGAATCTTACCATTGGTTGGATTAGGATAAATGGAAATCTGACTGTTTTTTTCTTCAGCAACTCCGGAGCACCCATCCACTTCTACCCAAACGGTATCTGATGAAACGCATTGATTTGCATCGGAGAATTCATAAACTACAGGCCACAACCCTACTCCTGCTAAGGATGGATTAAATTGATTTCCAATAACTCCCGGTCCGGAAAATGAACCACCAACAGGAAATCCACTCATAATAGATGGTGCATGATATACACAATAAAAATCGTTTAGTCCGGTCAATTGTACATCAGGATTTGCATTTACCTGAAATTGGGCAGGAGTTGTAAAAACACCGACATTACATTGAGTATTTATAACTTCACAAACATACTGTTTATTATTCTGTCCTAGAGTGATCGGATTAAATTGCAATGTAGAAGAATTATATCCCGTTATATTAGTAAAAGAGGAATTGATTAATTGATTGTCTTCATACCATCTGAATGAATATAACTGAGAAGAATTTACAGAAACACTTAAACTAGCTGAAGAAGAATCACAAACAGAATATCCAATTGGATGTGAAAGAATTTGTGCACCAACAATAATCAATCCCGCATTTCCGTATCCTCTTGGAGAACAATAATCATGAACATAAGGGCGATATTTAAACCCATTCATATTAGAATTGATGGAATTTAATTTTAATTTTGAGTAATAGGTTGAGCTGGGATATCCAACGCTATAATTGGTGATTTCAAAATCGGCATCATAGTAATCAATATCACGCCACCCACTTCCATCTAATGAATCCACTTGCCAACCGGCATACCAACTGTACTGAAAATTGATATTTGCAGAATTAGTAAGAATAACATTAAAATAAGCAGTATCTCCCGGACATTTTTCTCTATTAATAACGTTACCTGTTACTAATGGAGCAGGTAAATTGTTATGTACAATAACTCCCAAACTATCAGTTGAAGTGCACCCAAACTGACTTACAGCCTGCATTCTAAGTATGCCCGAAACTGGTAGTAATTGTGCTGTATTTCCTGTAAAATTAAGTAGCATATTCGGAGTGGTTGTCGTATAGGTATAATTTGGATCTCCAAAAGTTATATCGATTGTATCATCCTGACAAAGATGAGTTCTCCACATATTATACATATCTTGTTTTGGAAGGGCTATATTGGGTTTCAATCTGGAAAAAACCTGAACTGTATCAGAAGCAATACAACCATTGTAAGTCGCAGTCACTACGTATTGAGTAGTTAATGGTGGTTTAACAAAGGGGTTTTGTGATGTAGATGTGTTGATATAAGCAGATGGAGCCCAACTAAAAGTTGCGGTTGGTTGATTACATGTTGTTACGATTTGAACACTATCTCCACTGCAAAACGTATATGAATCCGGAATAGCAACACTCAAATCATGGTTAGCGTAAGTTACTGAAACGGTATCAGAGATTGTACAACCATTGTAAGTAGCATATAAGATATAGGTAGTTGGAGTACCAGGATTGACATAAGGGGTTTTAGAACCGTTGGAAGAGAATCCCAGATCAGGATACCAACCATAAGCGACATTTGTGCTAGGAGTTATGGACCCATTAAGTTGCACACTTGTGCCGCAGTTCGCTATTTTATCTGGGCCGGCTGAAACAGTTAAAGCGGGAGTAGTGTTTACAGGTAAAAATCTTACCGCAAATAGCTTACCATAAGATAAAGTATTATTTTGCGTTAATGGATACCAAGATTGAGAACCTTTAAAGTTTCCCCATAATATTTGTCCGTTGTAATCATCCAACAAGGCAATTCCGTTATAGTATTGATCAGAACTACTGCTAACCAATTTGTTTAGACGCGCGAATAAAACAGTTCCATTGGTATCTAGAGTTGCATTATAAGCTTTATAACTTCCACCCGGTAAAATAGAGTACAATGGAAAATTTCCTATATAGGGTTGATTACTATACAGAGATCCACATACAGCTATTTTATTTTTATAATAAGAAACCCGGGTAGCCATCTCTGAACTGTTTTGTCCACCAATAGTTTTCAACCAGATACTATTTCCATTTAAATCAAACTTTGCCACAAACCCATTTTCGTCGTAGGTAGTATAAGTATATGGATACAGATTTGCCTGGCCAATAATCTTTCCGCAAATAATAATCGATTGATAATCAGCCATGGCAATATCATAAATATTGAGATATCCGGAAGAATAGTGACTTCCTCCCATTTTTCCCCAAATACAATCTCCTGAAACCCCATCATATTTTCCATAAAACAGTGAAGCACCCGCTACACTTCCGGGTACAGCAATTTGATCATCAAATTTAAAAATAGAGGTAGAAATACCGGAATGTCCATAAATAAAAACCCCTCCTGAAGTGTCACACACGACACTAAATGCTGCATCATCAACAGGTGTCCCAATATTTTTAACATAAACAGGATGTCCAAGAGAATCAAGTTTTAAGAAGAATGCATCATCTCTCCACATGTTATTTCCACCATAATTATCTGCCGTTAATGTTCCAATTTTAAAGATATTGTCCTCAAAAGATCCAACTACATAAACATTTTTATATTGATCAGAGGCGATTCCATTAGCTTGACAATCTGCATAAGTTTTACTGGTGTGAGAAACCCAAACGGGTTGAAGATTCGCATTAAAACGAGCCATAAATGCACGATTAACCGTTACCGTAGGAAGCAAGGAATCTCCAATATGAACAGTTGATCCTTTCCAATAGCCAGTAACATAGACACTGTTATCAACACCTATATGTACTTTTTTTATAACGCAATAATCCCCACTATTGGAATACCATGTAATAACGGAAGCATTTAAAATGGTTCCCGCAGTATCGTGAGTAGCTAAGAAATAATGATAAAAGCCAACGGCAGTTAAAGAATGATTCTCTAAATTGAGAGACCCGTTCCCAAAGGAACCACAAATGGTAAATAGAGAGTCTGATCTTCTTCCACCGTCAACTATGGCATTATATGAAGAATTTCCACCGAAACTTTTAAGCCAGACAGCTTGATTACAATTTTGAGAATATAAAGCGTGAAAGCTGATGAAAGCAAAGAGTAAAGGCAAAAGTTTCTTCATAAACTGCATATTTTCAAAATATTTTTGTCGTAAATATATTTCATTAGACACAGAGAAAGTCAATTTGTTGCCAAAAGTATGGAATAAATTAATATTGATATAGTAAATTGTTTTTATGTATATTATTGATATTGTCAATATGTGTTTCATTTCACTTAATTTGTTATATTTGCAAGTTATTTTTAAGAAGAAATGACATGCAAAATAACCAACAAAGCAATATTTTCCATAATTAAGGTAATAGGTTAAATCATTCATTAAATGGCAATTCCAACAAGTAGAACAAAAGAGAATGCACAAATCACCCTTTTTCCAGATTTGTGCATTGGTTGCGGATCATGCGTTGAGGTCTGTAAGGATTTTAATTTTAAAATCGAAAATAATAAAGTAGCATTAGCGAACACTTCTATCTTCGGCTGTATAGCCTGTGGACATTGTGTAGCCATTTGCCCCACCAATGCTATTGAAATCAGTGGAAGATTATTAACCAAAACCGATCTTTTTGAACTTCCCGGTAAAAGTGAAGCAGCCAATTACAATCAACTGCTTGCCCTTTTCCAAAGGAGAAGGAGTATCCGTGAATTCACTGACGAGCCAGTTTCATTTGACATCATTCAAAAAGTTATTGATGCTGCTCAAACCTCTCCTATGGGACTTCCCCCTTCTGATGTTCATCTTATGATTCTGGATAGTAAGGAAAAAAATAGAGCCTTTGTAAAAGATTTTGTTGAATATCTAAGTTCTATGAAATGGTTCGTTTCGAATTGGTTTCT
>Ga0209099_1000629_pt1 | contig 41324 bp, 31 predicted proteins | sample AD_JPNHW2_MetaG_FD_184430 | JGI IMG/M metagenome (GOLD analysis project Ga0209099, IMG submission 184430) | Active sludge microbial communities of municipal wastewater-treating anaerobic digesters from Japan - AD_JPNHW2_MetaG (SPAdes) (version 2) | ecosystem: Engineered > Bioreactor > Anaerobic...
GGAGCTGAACCCGTCCATCGTCTTCCCCATGATCGACAAGATTCTCGGGGGTTCCGGCAGCCCCAACGAGGGTCCTGTCCGGGCGATTTCGGAGATCGAGATGAGGATCATCAACGGGATTCTCCAACTCCTTCTCCACGACCTTTCGGAGACGTGGAAGCAGATCATCGAGCTGGACATGAAGGTCGTCGCCCAAGAGACCTCACCCCAGCTCATCCAGATCGTCGCCCCCAACGAGGTCATCATCCTGATCGTTTTCGAGATCAAGATGGGGGCCGCTTCGGGGATGTTCAACTTCTGCGTTCCCTCCATCGTCCTGGAGCCGATCACCCAGAAATTTTCCCAAGATTGGTACGCCGGGAGGAAGAAGATCTCGGACGACGAGATCCTCAAGGTCCGGGACATCCTCAAGAGCTCCCGCTTCTCCCTGAACGCGGAGATCTCCGGCAACACGGTCATGTTCCGAGACCTCCTCTCCCTCGAAGTCGGAGACATGGTCGCCATAGAGAAGCAGACCGCCATGAACCCGATCCTCTCCGTGGAGGACAAGCCCCGTTTCGTCGGTTCTCTCTCCTCGGTGGAGGAGAAAAAAGCCTTCCGAGTGAAATCCCTGATCAAGAGGTTCGACAATGAGTGAAAACCTGACAACCCTTTTCAGCAACGAAATGAAAGAGGCCCTCGACTCTGTGCTCTCCATGCTCCTAGGCAAGGAGATGAACGTGAAACCCGAAACGGCCGAGGAGGTTACCAAAGACTTCCTCTTGAACCGCCTCCTCAACGAGAAGGAGGTGATCCTGGCCGCGGCGAACCAGAACGAATCGGGCGGGAAGGTCTACCTCCTCTACCCCTTGGCGGTAGGCGGCCTCATCGCCAACCTGATGATGGGGGTGGAAGAGGGAAAAGAGGAGATCTCCGCCGAAGACCTGGACGCCCTCACGGAGGCCTCAAACCAAGTTCTCAGCTCCTTCGCGCTGGGCATCAAGGAGAAGACATCCCTCTCCTTCTCCCTCGGGCAGGCCTCCCTCGCGAAACTCCCTCTGCAAGAGATTTACGAGAGAATCGACGGAGACGAGATTCTCTTCTCCTCCATCGAGACCTCCCTCGCTCCCTCTCCCTCCCCCCTCTACCTGGTCATCTCCTCTGAGGTTCGGGAGAGGCTTCTCCAACCCGCCGAAGAGGCACACCCCTCCGCGGCCCCTTCCCCTTCGGCACCCTCGGTTTCCGCTCCCCCCTCCGGAGCCTTCCGGACGACCCCTCCCTCGCTGGAGGGCTACCCCCATGTAGATTCCAAGATCGACATGCTCATGGACATAGAGCTTCCGATCGTCATCAGGGTCGGTACCACCGAGATGCCCCTGAAGAACGTCCTGAAGATCGGTCTCGGATCGATCATCCAGCTGAACAAGACCGTTGACGACCCCATCGATCTTCTGGTAAACGGGAAGCTCGTGGCCCGTGGAGAGGTGGTGGTGGTGGATTCCAACTTCGCCTTACGGATCACCGAGATCGTAAGCCGTGAGGAAAGGATCAAGTTCTTAGGCGGTTGAGCGAGCCCATGGAAAAGCTGGAGCTCTCCTACCAGGAGTTCACACACCTGCGCGATCTGATCTACCGAAAGAGCGGAATGTTCTTTCCCGATTACAAGCAGGAGTACCTCTCCCTCAAGGTTGAAAACCGAATCGCGGCGCTCCACCTCGCCTCTCTCCACGAGTACCTCTCCCACCTGGAGAATCATTACGGAGAGCTCCAAAACCTCTTCAACGAGGTCACCGTTAACGAGACCTATTTCTACCGGGAAGAGACATCGGCGGAGATCCTTCTCTCCCACATCCTCTACCCCCTCCTGGAGGCGAAACCGATCATCAAGATCGTTTGCGCCGGTTGTTCCACCGGGGAGGAGCCCTACACCTTGGCCCTCTTCCTCAAGGAGCGGTTCCCCCTCCTGCTTCAACGCTTCAAGATCCTCGCCTGCGACCTCAACACCGCGGTCCTGGAGAAGGCCCGTCTGGGCAGATACCGGGCCTACTCGGTCCGGAACGTCCCTGAGAGGATCCGGGAACGTTACTTCACCGCCCAGGAGGGAGGCGAGTACTTGCTTTCCCAGGAGATCAGAAGTATGGTAGAATTTTTTCACATGAATCTTCTGGATATTCCCTTCTTTTCGCCTTTCACAGGCAGCGACGTGATCGTCTGCCGGAACGTTCTGATCTACTTCGACATGGAGAGCCGCAAGAAGGTTATCAAGGACTTTCACGACGCACTCACCCCGGAAGGCCATCTCATCCTCGGCAAGACGGAGTCGATCTTTTCGATCAACGAACTCTTCACACTGGTCCACTATCCACAGACGATTTTCTACAGAAAGGAGGTTCACCCTTGAGGGCAGACGTTCAGAAGATTCTCTCCCGTGTGGGCTCTCTTCCCCCTTTACCGGACATTGTCCTGAAACTTCAGGAACGGCTTCGGGACCCGGAGGTCTCCCTCTCGGAGCTGAGCACGCTGGTCATGAAGGACCCGGCTTTCACGGCGGACATCCTCAGAATCGCCAACTCCCCCTTCTACGGACTCTCCAGGCCGACTTCCTCGCTGACCCAGTGCTTTCTCATCCTCGGGCTCCGGAACATCCAGACCCTCGCCCTGGCCTTCGGGATCAAGCGGGCCTTCCCCTCCCGCTCCTTCAAGGAACGTCTCATGTGGCGCCATTCGGTTTCGACGGCCCTCTTCACCCACCTACTGACCCGAGAGATCAAAGGGGGCCCCAGGGAGGAGCTCTTCATCTACGGCCTCCTCCACGACATCGGCAAGACCGTTCTCCTTCAGAGCCTTCCGGAACTCTACGAACCCCTCTTGGACGAATCCTACTCCACCGGGAAGGAGATCTGCCCCCTGGAGAAGGAGCTCCTGGAGTTTACCCATACCGAGATCGGCTATTTTCTAGCCCAGGAGTGGAACCTTGACGAGGGAGCACAGACGGCGATCTTCTTCCACCACAACCCCGAACTCTCCCCCAAGTTTTCTGAGGAAAGCGCCCTGGTAAGGCTCGGCGACCTTCTCAGCCACCACTACGCCTTAGGGTTCCCCCAGGAGAATCCCTTTCCGGAAGCCGAGCCCTCCCTAGGCATTCTCAACGTCACCAGGGAGCGGGTCCTCTCCCTGGGGGACAGGATTGTCGAGAGTGTCCGACAAGAGCTGGAGGTCTTCTAAAGTGACGACCTCCCCCGCCGTCGAAAGACTCCTGGCCAGAATGAAGAGGTTGCCTGTCCTCTCCTCTTTCGTTCTCCGCTTTCAGCATCTCCTCTCTTCCCCAAACTGCAACACCGGTCAGATCGCAGAACTCCTCTCGGAGGACCCGGTCGTGACGGGCAGAATCATCCGCCTAGCGAACTCCCCCCTCTTCCACAGGTACAAGGAGGTCACATCGGTCAGGGAGGCCGTCGTCTTTCTCGGACTGGAGCAGGTCCGGGAGGTCGTTCTCTCCCTCTCCATCATCTCCCTCTTCCCCCTGAAAGCGGGGGAGAAGTGCTTTGACACCCACCTCTTCTGGCACCACTCCCTCTCTTCTGCCCATATCGCCCGCCACCTGGCCGGTGCCTACTCCCTCGCCTCTCCTGAAGAGGCCTACACCGCCGGCCTTCTTCACGATATCGGCAAGATCCTCCTCAACCACTTCTTCCCCGAGGAGTACGGCAAGGTCGTTCAGAAGGCTCTCCAGATGGGCGGAAACTACCTGGCCTACGAGAGGGAGGTCTTCGGGGCTGACCATTGTGAAGTCGGAGAGGCCCTCGCCCTGAAATGGGCCCTTCCCCGGGAACTCACGGCGACTCTTCGCTTCCACCACAACCCCTCTCCGGAGATGTCCCCCTTGGTAGCCCTGGTCGGGTTTTCCAACCTTTTTTCCAAACAGATCGGCTTCGCTTTTCCCTGGGAGTTCCGTCCCCTGATCTTCTCGTCAGACCCCTTCTGGAGACGCCTCTGCCAGCATAGGGAAGACCTTGCAAAGATCGACGAAGAGCTCTTCACCTTCCAGATCGAAGACGTGGTCCCCCGAATCCGTGAGATAATCGCTATGTCCATGAAAGGAGATGATTGATGGAACAGAGAAAAGCTAAGGTCCTGGTTGTTGACGACTCCTCCTTTCTCCGGAAGTTGATGGTCCGACTCATGGCCGAAAACCCGGCCATCGAGGTCGTCGGGGAGGCCCGGAACGGAAAGGAGGCCTTGGAACTGACGGAGAAGCTGAGGCCCGATGTCATCACCCTGGACATCAACATGCCCGTCATGGACGGATTGACAGCCCTGAAGGAGATCATGAACTCCTTCCCTACGCCGGTCATCATGGTCAGCTCCCTCACCACCGAGGACGCCCAGATCACCTTTGAAGCCCTCGAAAAGGGAGCGGTCGAGTTCTTTCCCAAGCAGACGGCGGACTTTAACGCCAACATCAAGAGCATCAAGGATGAGCTGGTGCCCAAGATCCTCACCATCGCCCAGAAGAAGATGGCCCTCGGCTTTCCCTTCCGCTCCTTCGACAAGCCTCTTCCCCAGCCGCCCTCTCCCTCCCTATCCCCGACGGTTCTCCCCTCTCAGGCTCCGACAATCAGGAAGGGGAGAATCGGCGACACTCTGGACATGGTCGTCTTGGGTTCCTCCACCGGAGGGCCCCGGGCCCTACAGGATGTGTTGACAGTCCTGCCCGAGAACTTCCCCGCCGCGATCCTGGTCTCCCAACACATGCCGGCGACCTTCACGGGACCCTTTGCAGAGAGGTTGAACCGCCTCTGCAAGGTTCACGTCAAAGAGGCGGCCATAGGGGACAAGATCGAGAGGGGTTCGGTCTTCATCACCCCTGGAGGTCAGCACATGACCATCCGGCAGAGCCGCCCCGCCTATTGGGAGATTTTCATCTCCGAGGAGCCGAAGAGCGCCATCTATAAACCCTCGGTCAACGTTATGGCCCAATCGGTAGCGGACAACTACAAGAAGAACGTCGCCGCGGTGATGCTCACGGGGATGGGGAACGATGGAAGGGATGGGTTCGTCTCCCTCAAGAAGAAGAATAGAGCCGTCATCATCGCCCAAGACGAGGAGAGCTGTGTCGTCTACGGCATGCCCAAGGCCGTCGTCGACGCGGGGATCGCCGACTATGTCCTCCCGGTTAAGGATATCGGGGAGACCCTGGACAGGGTCGTGCGGGGAAACCTCCCATGACCCTTGCCTGGACTCTCCAGATTCTCCTGGACCTTCTCTTCGTGGCCGCGATCTTTTGGCTTGCCCGAAGGACCGCCTCCCTCAGCCACCTCTCCCGCACCCTCCGGGAGACTCTGGAGAACTTCCAGAAGATGCTCCAGGAGGCGAACCTTTGGGGGGAGAGAATCTCCCTCCATCTCCACAACGAGCAGGTCAAGAGCGAAAAGACTCTGGAAGAGTTGAACGCGGCTCACAAGTCCCTCACCGAAGAGGAGAGGAAGCTCCTGGTCTCCCTCCCGGAGAGTGAGAAGTCTCAGAAGGTTCTCCTCCTCCACAACCAGGGCCTCTCCGTCGAGGAGATCTCCAAGGGCCTCTCCCTCCCCAGAGGGGAGGTGGAGCTGGTTCTCTCCCTGGTCACGTTTCTCCAGAACCGCGGCAGAAGCGACAGTCTGAAGGAAACTTGATTTTTGTCCCGTTTTCCTGTATACATTTCTCTTGCCCGTGGAGAGGTGCTGGAGTGGCTGAACAGGATCGCCTGCTAAGCGATTATATCGTCCAAAAACGGTATCGAGGGTTCGAATCCCTCCCTCTCCGCCAGACACCATCGACAGAGACTCGCTCCTAAACTCTATGGAAACCTACACTCCCGTAATGAGGCAGTACCTGGAGACGAAGGAGCAGTACAAGGATTCCATCCTCCTCTTCCGGATGGGAGATTTTTACGAGCTCTTCTTCGACGACGCCACCGAAGGTTCCCGGATTCTCCAGATCACCCTCACCACCCGGGACAGGAACAAGGATAACCCCATCCCTATGTGCGGCTTTCCCTACCACGCCGCGGAGCTCTACGTCCGCAAGCTCCTGGAGGCGGGGCGGAAGGTGGCCATCTGCGAGCAGTTCGAAGAGAACGAAGGGGGGCGCAAGGTCGTCCGCAGGGAGGTCCTCAAGGTCCTTACCCCGGGCACGGCGTTGGAGTTCGAATCCTCCCCGGAGAACATCTTCCTCCTCTCCCTCTCCCTCCACAGCGACCGTTGGGGACTCTTCGCCTTCGACCTAACCACAGGGGAGGCCTTCGCCACCGGCGCCCAGGAGGCGCCTCCCTACACATCCCTGGGCCAGGAGGTGGAGAACTACAACCCCCGGGAGCTCCTCCTCTCCACTGACGCGGCAAGCCTGTGGGCCCCTCAGGAAGAGAGCCTCTCCTGCCACCCCCTGATCACCCCCTTGGAACCCTGGACCTTCAACGCCGATAAGGGGCGACTCTTCCTCCAGGAGAGCTTTCACCTCTCCGCCCTGAGGGAGATGGACATCTCCCAGAACGAGACGGTCCTGGCCGCCGCCGGCTCCATGGCCCACTACCTCTCCCAGGTGAGGAAGGGAAGCCTTCCTGAGGGGAAAGAGCTCCGCTTCTACACGAGAAAGGACCACATGATCCTCGACTCCCTCACCCAGCGGACTCTGGAGCTCTTCAAGGAGAGCAGAACCGGCGAGAAGGAGGGGAGCCTCTTCTGGGTCATTGACCAGACGGTGACTCCCATGGGGGCGAGAAGGCTCAAAGAGTGGCTTCTTCGGCCTCTCTTCAACACCTCTCTCATCAACGCCAGGCTCGACGCGGTCGAGGAGTCCACGAAGAAGACCCGACTTCGGGAGGAGCTCCGGGAGGAGCTGAAGGGAATCTACGACCTTGATCGGCTGTCGACGAAGCTCTCCTCCGAGACCGCCTCGCCGCGGGATTTGGCCGCTCTGGCCTCCTCCTTCCACTCCCTTCCCTCCCTCTCCTCCCGGGCGGAACAGGCAGAAAGCCTTCTTCTCAAGAGTTCCCTCCAAGAGGTCGACCCCCTGGAGGATCTGAGGGAGAAGATCGAGAGGGCCCTGGCCGACTCCCCCCCCTTGATCTTTACCGACGGTGGGGTCTTCAGGGAGGGGTACAACCAGGAGCTGGACGAACTTCGGCACCTGGCCCATTCGGGGAAAGAGGAGATCTCCCGTCTCGAAGAGGAGGAGAGGGAACGCACCCAGATTTCCTCCCTCAGAGTCGGCTTCAACAAGATCTTCGGCTTCTACATCGAGATCTCCAAGGCGTCCCTCAAGAACAGAACGCTCCCGACGGACTACTTCCGCAAGCAGACCCTGGTGAACGCCGAGAGGTTCGTCTCCCAGAAGCTGAGAGAGTTCGAGGAGACCGTTCTCGGAGCGGAAGAGAAGATCAAGAAGCTGGAACACAGGCTCTTCCTGGAACTGCGGTCGGAGCTGAAGGTCCACAACGGCAGGATTCTGAAGAGCGCCCAGGCCCTGGCCAGCCTCGACGCACTCCTCTCCCTCGCCAACGCGGCGGTCAGGAACAAGTACAAACGGCCCATCGTCGTGGAGGGGGATGTCCTGGAGATCGTTCAGGGCCGCCATCCCATCGTGGAGAGGCTGAACCCTCACCCCTTCGTGCCCAACGATGCCTACCTGGAATCGAACAGGGAGCAGATCATCATCCTCACCGGCCCCAACATGGGAGGAAAGTCCACCTTCCTCCGGCAGACGGCCCTCATCGTTCTGATGGCCCAGATGGGGAGCTTCGTTCCCGCCGATGCCGCCAAGGTGGGCCTGATCGACAGAATCTTCACCCGTATCGGCGCCTCCGACTACCTCGCCTCCGGACAATCCACCTTCATGGTGGAGATGGTGGAGACCGCCAACATCCTCCAGAACGCCTCCTCTTCCAGTCTCGTCTTATTGGACGAAATCGGCCGCGGGACGTCGACCTACGACGGAATGGCCATCGCCTGGTCTCTCCTCGAGTACCTTCACAGCAACGGAAAGTTCAGGCCTAAGACCCTCTTCGCGACCCATTACCACCAGCTGACGGTCTTGGACGAGTATCTCTCCCGGATCGTCAACTACCATATCTCCGTGAAGAAGGGAAGCTCGGGAATCACCTTCCTCTACAGAATCCTTGAGGGGCCTTCGGATCAGAGTTTCGGCGTCGACGTGGCCAAGTTGGCGGGGCTTCCTTCGGACGTCGTCAAGAGGGCCCGGGAGCTCCTCCTCTCCATGGAGAAGGAAGACTGGCTCTCCCAAAGGAAAAAACGTCAAGAGGGCCGAAACGGGCCGACCCTCTTCGCCCCCCCTGCCAGGGAGATCGCGCCCCAGGTGCGTGAGGTCTGGCCCTCTGAGGCATCAGAACTGCTTGAGGGAATCGACGTTAACAGTACGACGCCGATGAAGGCCTTGGAGCTTCTTCAAAAGCTCCTGGAGATCTACTCCCGAAGCAGGGAGTAACCCCCCCCCTTACGAACTCTCGAGAAAAAGGCTTCGCCGGAGTCTCTTCGCCCGAGAAGGCTCTTGACCGGGAATCACTGGGACCCCTGTCCTCTGACGGCGCCTTCACCTCCCAAGACATGGCGGATTCGGGAGGCGAGAAAGTCGAGGGAGAAGGGTTTCTGAATGACTTCGGCGGCGCCCTTCTGGTAGGCGACCCCCTCGATCTCATCCCCCAACACACCGGTGACAACGAGGACCTTCGTCTTGACCTCGGGATGTTCCCGAAGTTTGTCAAGAATCTCCTCTCCGTTCATCCCGGGCATGACCCAGTCGAGGAGCATCAAGTCAATGGTGTTGTTCTTGAGGACCTCCCATCCGTCCCTTCCGTTGTCGGTCTCCGCCACCTCGAAACCCATCATCTCCAGAAGCTCTTTCTCAACCTCTCGAAGGGAGTCCTCGTCGTCGACGATCAGGGCCGTGCCCCGGAAGGCCCCGGTCAAGTCGCGAAGACCGTCTTGGGAGAGTATCCGCTTCGGCTCCTCTCGGGGGCTCTCCTTTCCGGCCAAGGGAAGGTAGACAGAGAAGACCGTCCCCTGTCCCTGGCGGGAGGTGAAATCGATCCACCCGTCGTGAAGCCTCACGACCCTGTAGGCGATGGAGAGGCCGAGGCCCGTCCCCTTGTCTCCGCTCCTCTTCTTAGTCGTAAAGAAGGGGACGAAGATCTTGTCCCGAATCGACTCTTCAATGCCACACCCGTTGTCCCCAACCTCCAGGAGGGCGTACTTCCCCTTGGAGAGGCCGGTCTTCTTCCGCTCTTGGGGCCCCAACGTCCTGGCGGTCAGCGTGACCGTGATGGTCGGAACTTCCGAGGAGGAGCACTCCAGGGCGTCCCGGGCGTTGATGATGAGGTTGAGAAAGATCTGCATCAGCTGGTTGCTGTCCCCCTCCACCTCCAGCCCCTCCTTGACGGCCTTCTCTAGAAGGATGCGTCTGGGAACGGAGTGCCTGGCCATCTCCACGGTTTCGTCCAGGATCTTGGAGAGGTTCTCCCTTCTCTTCTCGATCCCCTGCTCCCGGGAGAAGGAGAGAATCTGATGGACCAGGGAGGCCGCCTTCTCGGTGATCCCCTTGAGCCTGGAGACGTAGAGGTCCACCTTTTCCCTCTCCTTGGCCAGTTCGATCATCTGAAGGTTGCCGGACATTCCGGCCAAGATGTTGTTGAAATCGTGGGCGAAGCCACCGGCCAGCTGTCCGACGACCTCCATCTTCTGGGAGAGCTTGACCTTCTTCTGGTAGAGCTTCTGTTCGGTGATGTCCATGGAGAGCGAGAGAAGGGCGTCCCCCGCTCCGGGAAGCTCGACGATCTTCTGGCTCACCTGAAAAAAGCGCTCCTTCTCCTGGTCTTCATACTCCAGAGAGACCGCTCCCTCCCTTCCTTTCCCGGAGGGAAGCAGGCAGAAGGGGCAGATCTCCTCTCTTCCGTAAAGAAGCTTATGGCAAGGGCTCCCCTCGAAGAGGGCCGGATCGATTCCCCAGAAGGGGTTGACGTAGAGAAGGCGCATCTTCTCGGGGTCCACGAGGTAGACGCCTCCCTCGATTCTGTCGAAGAGGCCGAGGTAGTTCTGACGGCTCTCCCGAATCTCCCTCTTCAACCGGTCCAGCTCCAAGACGGCCCCCAAGAGGGAGACGACTCTCTCCCAGGAGCCCTGCTCCGAGAGAGGTTCTTGCCCAAGGTCGGTATAGTTCCTCAGCTCGAAGGCCCCTAGGACCTCTCCGCCCCTCAGGAGCGGGACACAGAACCAACTCTTCAGGCCCCACCGTTCCAGGAAAGACCTCTCCTTGGGGGAGGCGTTCTTGAGGTTCAGGAAGTAGGGCCGACCCTGGAAGAAGAGCTCCGGCCAGGGATGAACGTCCACCGGCTCGAGAGGCTTCTCCTTGGGCATCTCCTTCTCCCGGATGATGTTCTTGGGCCTGTAGTCATCCCTCCCGGAGAGGGTGATCCTCCCACCCTGAATCTCCCAAAGGGAAGCCGAATCCCACTCTTCGGGATCGAGCGCGCTTCGGAGAAACCTCAGGAAACGGCGCGGTCCCTCCTGTTCTGAAGTGGAGAGAAGCTCCACCAAGGCACCTCCGATCTTCTCCAAACGGTGGGTCCTCTCCTCCAGGACTCTCTTCTTCTTCTCCTGTTCCAGAGAACAGACCTCCGCCAGAATCAGGGGGTTCAGCCCCTCCCGCTCAAGAAGAGAGAAGAACCACTCGTACCCGTTCTGGCAGAGGGAGAAGAACCTTCGCGAGGCAACCTCGCGCAGGAGCTCCTCTCCCCTGTCGCCGATGAAGAGGGAGAGGTTCGACCCCTTGAGCTCGGAGAGGGCTTTGCCAAGAAGCTCTGGAACCTTCGCCCCAACCTCGAGAATCTCCCCACTCTTGGACAGGATCAGGTAGCGGCTCCTGGGCCCTGAGAAAACACCCTCCCAACGTCTCTCCAGTTCTGCTTCCGCGGTGATCTCCTCCCCCATGAGGAGAAGGGTTCTCCCTGTCTCGTCGTTGAGAGGGATCACGTGGACCCTGAAGAGGCCGCCGTTCTCCTCGACCCCGGGAAGGACCATCTTGGGGAAGAAGAAGCGTCTGTTTTCTTCCAAGGCTCCCTCCAGAGCCTCTCTCAAAGGGGCCAAGAGGGAAATGGCGGTCCATGGGACCCCCTTCTTGAGGGAGAAGCCCAACAAGAGGGTTGCGCTCTTGTTGAAGGTCTCCACCTTGAGTTCGTTGTTCAAAACGATCTGAAAGGTGGAGGAGGAGTCGGAGAAGGCCCTGGAGAGGTACGCGGTGCGACTCTTCTCCCGATGGCTTCGCTGAAGCTCACCGAAGAAGGTCCCCACCTCCTTGATCCACTTCTCCAGCTCCTGAAAACGAAGGCCCCGCCCCTGCTGCCCCCCCCCGAGATCCCTCTCCTCTCCTGCCAGAAGAGCCTCTTTCAACTTGACCAGCCGCTGAACCAGATCCTTCTCCGTATTCTTAACCCCCTCCCTTCGCTGAAGGGAGACAAAGGCCAGAAGGAGAGCGGAGAGGAGAAGGTCGAGCAGAAGTAGAGGCCAGAGGAAGGGAAGGATCCTCCTTTCCAGAAGGAGGGACCAGGGGGTCCCCTCCATCCTCAGCGAGAGGGAAACCCTGAGGGGGTTGAGGGCGAATCCGGTTCTCTTCTCTTGGACGGAGGAGGAGATCAGACGGACCCCCTCCCTCCCGAGGAAGGCCCAGAGGGAGGAGAGAGGTCTGAAGGTTCCCCCTTCCGACCTCCACCAGAGTTGTTTCTCTCCCCCCTCAGAGGAGGGGCAGAGGAAGAGGGTCCCCCCTTTCCAGAAACCGGAAGCGCAACGGAGGAGCTCCTCCTGGGAATGCCCGGGGAGACGTGGCCCCTTCCGGGTGGGGAAGAGGGGCGTGTAGTTCAGAGGCGCTTGGGACTCCCCTTCGAAGAGGGCAGAGAAGGTTCGCACATACCCTCTCCCTTCTTCCTCCAGACCCATCAAAAAGGCACGGACCCAGAGCGCATCCACCGCTCCCAGGCAGAGGCAGAGGAAGAGCGCCCAAACCAGGAGGCCCTTTCTTTTTACGGCTCCAGGAGAGGACTCCTTTGCCCTTTTCAACCGCAACCCCCTTTGCCTTCCCCCTCCCCAGGGAGAAGACAGGACGCTCTTTCTTTACTTCATCGTGAAGATCATGGCGGGAACGACAATGGCAGCAACTCGGACCAGATAGACAGGAAGAACCGAGAAGAAGGCCTTCTTGGGCGATCCCTTGGGAAGAGAGGCCAGCCCCATCCCCAGGAGGACGTAGCTGGCGATGTTGAAGAAATCGAAGGCCGAGAGGGCCCGGAAAAGTTTGGAGGTAATCTCCAGGTTCGGAGCGAAGAGGGTGAAGTTGGTCGCCACCAAGAAGAAGCTCCCCTTCCAGAGGGCCAGTAGGTTAAGTACCAACCCCCCCCAGAAGAAGTCCACCAGGCTCGAAAAGACCGTCATCGAAAAGGCCTGGGAGAAGTTGATCTCCACCCCCGAGAGGGTGGCGGCGAAGTTCGTCAACCCGGCGACGAAGAGAAGGGCGATGGGGATGATGAAGAGACCGCGCAGGATGTTCATGGGAATCGCTTTCTTGGCGTTGTAGGCCTTCATCTCCTCCCACTTTTCGGCGGGGATCTTGGATATCATCTCAGGACTCTTCTCCATCATGGAGATCTGGTCCTTGTGGAGAATAGGCGCCGTAAAGGGGGCGAAAAGAGTCGTCAAGAGGACGATCATGGTCAGAGGGATCCAGAACCTCTTCTCCGAGGCCGCCTGCGCCATGACCTTCCCCGGCTCCGTAAAGATCTTGAAAACAGATGCGAAAGCTTCTCCCATGGACTCCTCCTTAGAGGGAGGGAAGGAAGGGCCCTCCCGTTAAAATCTCTTGGAAAAGATGAACTCAAAGCCTCCGGTCTTGATGTTCCCGTTGTTCTTCCCCAGCTCGTAGAGCTTGTTGAGGCTTCTGGTGTAGTGAATCTCCGCCTGAATGTTGGCCGTGTCGGGAAAGAGAAGGCTTCCGATCCCGATGACCATGAAGGTCGCCTGTTTCTTGAACTCTCCGTCGAAGGGTCCGATGACGATCTTGTTCTTGTTCTCTTCCCCGTACTTGTGGGACTTGTAGAAGTCCAGGTTCACTCCGAAGAGCAGGAAGGGGGAGATCTCTTCGCTCAGAAAGTAGGTTTTGAAGAGGATCGGAACGGAGACGTACTTGGTATCGAACTTGGATTTGTATTTATAGATGTATCCGGTGGTGGAATCCGTAAACCTTAACTCCACGTCCCCCCTGTACTTCTTGAGGTACGCCCCCGTCTCCAGGGCGAAGGCCCGGGAGAAGTTCAGCTCCACCGTGGCTCCGTAGAGTGGGTCCCATTTGGTGAGGTTCCTCTTGTAGTAGTTGACATCGTAGAGGCTGTACCTGTGCCCGCCCATCCCGACCTTCAGGTTCAGGTGGAGGGCGGAGAGAGAGAGGGGAAGCGAGAGAAACAGGAGCAGAAAGAGGGCTTTCTTATTCATTATTTCCTCCGGTGTTAGCGGCGACCCACTCCAGATAGGGGGGGAAGACGCTGTGGGCGTCAAAAAAGAGCATCTCCGGGACTTCGTAGGGGTGGTTCTCCTTCAAGGCGAGCCGTAGCTCTTCGACCCTCTCTCCCCTGGTCTTGATGAGGAGAAGAAGCTCCTCCTCCCGTTCCACTTTCCCTCTCCACCGGTAGGTGGAGACCAGGGAGGGGAGAAGGGAGACACAGGCGGCCAGGCCTCTCTCGACAAGGAGAGAGGAGAGCCTCTCCCCGACCTCTCTTGAAGGAACGGTCACCATGCCTAGGACGACCTTCACTCCCTCTCCTCATGGAGGAAGAAGTCCACATAGACCTTGGCGTCGTCCACCATGTTGTCGATCACAGAATATTCGTTGGGTTCGTGGGCCAACTCGTCCTGCTTCGCCCATACCGCCGCGTTCAGGCCGGCCTTGCGGAAGACGGCCGCCACGGTACCCCCGCCGATTCCGATCGTCTTCGTCTTCTCTTTCAGGACGCTCCTGACCGCTCGGGAGAGCCTCTTGATCACGGGGGCGTCTTCGGGAGTCGGGGGCGCGGCCTCCTCCCTCTGAGGGTAGTCCATCTCCACGGAGACGGTGAAGTCTCTCTCCACGGAACGAACGACCTCGTCGATCACCGCGGTGACCTCTTTCAGAGGATACTCGGGAAGAACCCTACAATCGAAGTAGAAGACCTCTTCTCCGGGAATGGTGTTGATGTTGGGGACATTGGCCTGAACCTTTGTCGGTTCGAAGGTCGATAGGGGAGGGTCGAAGAGGGGGTTTGAGGCGGGGAACCTCTTGGCCAGCGTCTCGCAGAGCCTGACGGTGAGGTAGGCGGAAGCTTTCCTGGCGTTCACGCCCAGATCGGGTGTCGAGGCGTGGGTCTGCTTCCCGTGGACCGTAAACCGGATCCAAAGGATGGATTTTTCCGCAACCTCTATGTAGATTCCCTCCTGACTCCCCGCATCGGGGACAACGATCAGATCTTGGGGCTTGAAAAGCTTTGGGGCCACCTTGAGGATGTGACGTATCCCGTGTTCCGAACCAGTCTCCTCGTCGGAGACAAGGACGATTCCAATCCGGTCGGGAGGAGTCAGATCGAGCCTCTCCAGAGTCTGGAGGGCGGCCAGGGAGGCGACCATCTCCTGTTGGTTGTCTTCCACTCCACGTCCGAAGATCTTGCCGTCTTCCACCCATGCCTCAAAGGGGTTGTGCTTCCACTGTTCCAAGTCCCCGGAGGGGACCACGTCCATGTGGCTCATGACCCAGAGGGTTCGCTTGGAGTCTTTGCCCGGATAGAAAACGATGAGGTTCGGCCTGTAGCCGCAGGGCACCCTGGGATCCGGGGCGTTGAACTCCTGGACCTCCGCCTTTTTCAGATTCTGAACGATCCAGGCCTTCAGAAAGTCGGCCTTCTCTTTCTCCCCTTGGCCGCCGCTTTCGGGCCCCAGGGCGGGACGACGGGTCAGCTCCTTTTGAAGCTCAACCATCTCCTCTCGAAGGCTCTCCACATGGTGGAAGATCTCGTCTCTCTTCACTGTTCCTCCTTTTCGACGCAGAGGAATCATTCTACAGGAAAAGGATTCTAGGGTCAACCGAAGGGTCCTCCTGGGGCTGAAGGCCGACCTTTCCGGCTCCGGAAAGGTCGGAAAGAGGAGGGGCGTTCCCGAAACGGGGACCCTCTCACTCCGGTCGCCCCGTCCAGTCTCCTTTCGGGGGAGAGGAATCTCCTCCCCCCCCCTTGACCTCCCAGAGGGGAGGGTATATACTTTTGCTAATGGCAAATATTGCTGATAACAAAAATACCGGTTGTTTCGCAAGGCTCAAGGAGATCTTCCTCTTCGTCCACCAGGCAGAAGAGAAGATCCGTATCCACTCAGGGCTCACCCTAAACGAGGCCCTCTTCCTCTGTTCCCTTCTCCACTCCCGTTCCCCCGGCGAGCTCTCCCGGGAGTGCGGCATCTCCCTCTCCAGGGTCTCGAGAATCCTGAGGTCTCTGGAATCCAAAGGGCTGATTCTACGGGAAGAGAGGGGAGCCGACCGGCGCAGGGCCAGTTTTTCCCTCTCCGAAGAGGGGGAGAGGAAGAGGAAGAGCCTGGAGACACTCTCCCGGGAGTGGAAGGATCCTTTTCCTCGGAACGACATAGTGAACGGTTGACCAGGAGGCTGAGATGAACAGATACTTGATCGTAGGCGGAGTCGCGGGAGGCGCCTCGGCGGCCGCCCGTTTGAGAAGGATGGACGAAGAGGGGGAGATCCTTCTCTTCGAAAGGGGGGAGTCTATCTCCTATGCCAACTGTGGCCTTCCCTACTACCTGGGAGGCACCATCAAGGAGCGGGAGAAGCTCTTCCTTCAAACCCCTGAGAGCTTCGGCCGCCGCTTCCGTGTGGATGTGCGGACCCGCTCCGAGGTGGTCTCCATCGACCGCGAAAAAAAACGCGTGCAGGTCAGGGAGCTCTCCACGGGCAGAACCTATCGGGAGGAGTACACCAAGCTTCTCCTCTCTCCGGGTGCCGAACCGGTCCGTCCGCCCTTGCCGGGAATCGACCACCCTCTGATCTTTACCCTCCGGAACGTCCCGGATACCGATCGAATCGCCAGGACCATCGAAGAGAAACGTCCCCGTCGCGCCCTCATCATCGGAGCCGGCTTCATCGGCCTGGAGATGGCCGAGAACCTTCATAACCGGGGAATCTCGGTGACCATCGTGGAGATGATGGACCAGGTCATGGCCCCCCTGGACTACGAGATGGCCGCCTTTGTTCATCAGCACCTGAAGAGCAAGGGGGTAGGGCTCTTCCTCAAGGAGAGGGTCGCCTCCTTCCGGGATGAGGGAGGAAAGCCTGTGGCCCTTCTGGAGAGCGGTCTCGCCCTCCCCGCCGATCTGGTGATCCTCTCGATCGGAGTCAAACCGGAGACGAGGCTCGCCTCGGAAGCGGGACTCTCCCTCGGCGAGAGGGGGGGAATCCGGATCGACCACTCTCTCCAGACCGACGACCCTTCCATCTACGCTGTCGGTGACGCCGTCGAGACGGTCGACCTTGTCACCAAGAGGCCGAGCCTCTTCTTCCTGGCCGGACCGGCCAACAGGCAGGCCCGTATCGCCGCGGACAACATGGTCCTGGGGAACCACCGCGTCTACCAGGGGACCGTCGGAACGGCCATCGCCAAGGTCTTCGACATGACCGTCGCCGCCACAGGACACTCGGAGAGGAGCCTTAAGCGGGAGAAGATCCCCTTCCTCTCCTCCATCGTCCACGTCGGCCACCACGCCGGGTATTACCCCGGGGCGATTCCCCTCTCCATCAAGCTCCTCTTCTCTCCGGAAGGCGGTCGCCTGCTGGGCGCTCAGGTCGTCGGTTACGATGGGGTGGACAAGAGGATCGACCTGTTGGCCGCCACTCTCCGCAGGGGCGGAACGGTTTCGGATCTGGGAGAGATCGAACACTCCTACGCCCCTCCCTTCTCCTCTGCCAAAGACCCGGTGAACATCGCGGGCTTCGCCGCCGAGAACCTCACCATGGGAAGGCTTAAAAATATCGGTTGGAACGAGGTCACTCCCGGGGACTCCGGCAGGCTCCTCCTGTTGGACGTCAGGACTCCCGAGGAGTTCTCCCTGGGAACCATCCCGGGGGCGCTCAACATCCCCGTAGACGATCTCAGGAAGAGGATCGGCGAACTTCCCACCGGAAGAGGAATCCTGGTCTTCTGTGCCGTCGGCCTGAGAGGGTACATCGCCTCTCGGATTCTCATCCAGAGCGGCTTCAAGGAGGTTTATAACCTTTCGGGAGGCTATAAGACCTACTCCCTCGCCAAGGGGGAGCAGGAGAACCGGGTGGAGCCGCCCGCTCCTTCGAACGCCCAGGAGGAACCAGACTCTCCGGCCCCCCGGAACAATGTCTCCCCCTCCCGTCGGGTCACCGTCGACGCCTGCGGGCTTCAGTGTCCAGGCCCGATTCTGAGGCTCAAGGAGGAGATCGGGAAGCTCTCCCCCCTGGACGTTCTCACGGTTCAGGCGACGGACCCCGGATTCTCCCGCGACCTTCGCGCCTGGAGCCAGATGACAGGGCACCGTGTCCTCTCGGTCAAGGAAGAGAGGGGAGTCGTGGAGGCGGAGATCGAGAAGGGGGAGGGGGCCCCTGACTCCGCACCCCTCCAGGATCGGACGAAGAAGGGCACGACCCTCGTCGTCTTCAGCGACGACCTGGACAAGGCCCTGGCCACCTTTGTCATCGCCAACGGCGCCGCCGCCCTGGGCAAACAGGTCACACTCTTCTTCACCTTCTGGGGGCTGAACATCCTCAGGAAGAGAGAGACTCAGGCTTCAAGAAAGGAGATTCAAGAGAGGCTCTTCGGTTGGATGATGCCCAGAGGGAGCTCTCGGCTCTCCCTCTCCCGGATGAACCTCCTCGGAATCGGCTCCAGGATGATCAAATCCCGGATGGCCCGTAAGAACATCGCCTCCCTGGAGAGGATGATCGAAGAGGCGAAGACCCAAGGGGTCGAGATGGTGGCTTGCCAGATGTCCATGGACCTCATGGGCCTGAGGCGAGAGGAGCTGATCGATGGGGTCGAGGTGGGAGGGGTCGCATCCTACCTCTCCAAGACGGAGGGCTCTTCCCTCAACCTCTTCCTCTGAGAGACGAAGGCTGATAGAATGGAATCATCATACCTTATAACTGGAGGCAACAATGGCTCTCATTAAACCCTTCAAAGGACTCAGACCCAACAAGGAGGTCGCCGTTCGGCTCGCGGCCCCGCCCTACGATGTTCTCAGCTCCGAAGAGGCCCGGGAGATGGCCAAAGCCAACCCGGTCTCTTTCCTTCACGTCTCCAAGCCCGAGATCGACCTGGACCCGAGTATCGACCTCTACGATGACCGCGTCTACGCCAAGGCGACCGAAAACTTCCGCCGCTTCATAAACGAAGGGGTCCTCGTTCCCGACAAAGAGGAGCACATCTACGTTTACCGGCAGAAGATGGGCGACCACGTCCAAACAGGTTTCGTCGCAGGCGCCTCTGTGGAAGATTACGAGAAGAACATCATCAAGAAGCACGAGCTCACCAGGGAAGACAAGGAGATCGACCGGACCCGCCACATCGTCACCCTCAACGCCCAGACCGGACCGGTCTTCCTCGCCTACCGTAGCAGGGAGGACCTGGATTCCATCCTCGTCTCGGAGAGCAAGAAGGCTCCCGAGTACGACCTCACCACCCCAGACGGCGTTGTTCACACCTTTTGGGTCATCAAGGACAAGGCGGTTCAGGAGAAGGTCGTCTCTCTCTTCGCCTCCGTCCCCTTCCTCTACGTCGCCGACGGCCACCACCGTTCCGCCGCCGCCACGAGGGTAAAGAAGGAGAGAGCCGCCGCCAACCCCCACCACACAGGGAAAGAGGAGTACAACTATTTTCTCTCGGTGATCTTCCCCCACGATCAGCTCCAGATCATGGCCTACAACAGAGTCGTCAAAGACTTGAACGGCCTCTCCCGGGAAGACTTTCTTAAGCGGGTCCAAGAGAAATATACTGTCACCCCTGTTGAGAGAAAGAGCCCCGTCTCCGTCCACGAGCTTTGCATCTACCTCCCCGGCCAATGGTACTCCCTGCAGCCGAAGGCCGGAATCTTCGATGCCTCCGATGCCGTAGAGAGCCTGGACGCGCAGATTCTTCAGAAGAACCTCATCGCTCCGATCCTGGGAATCGAGAACATCCGGAAAGACAAGCGGATCGACTTCGTCGGAGGGATTCGCGGAGTCGACTACCTCCAGTCCCTCGTCGACAAAGGCGAGTTCGCCTTGGCCTTCTCGTTTCGCCCCACCACCATGGACGAGCTGTTGAGGGTCGCCGACGCGGGGCAGATCATGCCCCCCAAATCCACCTGGTTTGAGCCGAAGCTCAGATCGGGCCTGGTGATCCACCAGATCGAGGACTAATGGCATCTCCTTTGCCTTTCGTTGTCCACAAGAAGAGCCTCTCCTTTCTCCGTCAGGAGAGGGGAGGCTCTCTTCTTCCCCTCTCCTACGGAGAGACCCACGCCCTCTTCCTCAACCACATCCGTTTCCTCAACTTCGCCCTTCTCAGGGAACTCGTAGACAAGAGCATCTCCTACATCCAGGTCTCCAGGTTTCTCGATTCCGACCTCGCCCTTCTGGAGGATGAGAACGCCCTGGAGGTCCACTCCTATTTGATCCAGCACTACCCGGCGACCCTCTTCAAGACCATTGAGGAGCGGCGTCTCTACTTCAACTTCTTCTCGCGGGTCCGTTCTTTTGTCAAACCCCTCTACCTCTCCCTTCCGGAAGACCACCTCAAGACGGTCTCCTCGGACTTTCGGAACGCTTTCGAGATCTACGCCTCCTTTCTCTACGGCAACCTGGGCCTCAGGATCGACGAAAACCCCGGCGAAGAAGAGCTTCAAAAAAGAGGCCCCGGGCCTCGTCTCCTGCTGGGGTCGCCGGGCAGGGCCTTCCCCCTCCACCCCTTCGTCGTCCTTCGAGAGGGGCGTTACTACCTCTGGGAGGGTCGGACCTCCCTGACCTCCTTCTCCGACGAGGCGGGGGAGACCGTCGATCTCGCCGAGGCAGTCCCCGCGGACGCCTTCTTCCCCCTCTTCCGCTCCTTTCTCGTCTTCCAGCCCTCTCTCTCCGCGATCCTTCCCTTCCTCTCACCGGATCAGAAAAGGTGCATGGAACACCTCTCCTCGATCAGAGAGGCCTTCCAGAACAAGAACTACAACCTTCTTCTGAAGAACATCAACGCCTTCAAGAGGGACGAGAAATCCTCGGAGCCCTTCCTCTACCTCCTGGACTACTTCACCGGACTCTCCTACTTTCACCTGGAGAGGTACTCCCAATCGGTCCTTCTCCTGGAGAGCCTCCTTCGGGTCGCTCCGGAACTCTACTTCCCTTACCTTCTCCTGATCGATATCTTCTTCCAGACGAACAACCCCTCCCGGGTGCTCCAGCTTGGGGAGAAGATCAAGAAGATCCTTCTCTCTTCGGAGATCCTCAAGAAGTACGAGACCCTTCAAGAGAACGCCTCCGGTCAGGCCCCGATAAGGAAGGCCGAAGAGCCCAAGGGGAGCGGCGAGAAGGATCTGACGGACTTGAGGGAACGGGTGAAGGGTCTCTTTGAACCGATTCTCGGACGAGAGAAGGAGGCGGAGCAGATCGTGGAGATCTCCCTCTGCCTCTCCCGCTGCAACACCCTCCTGGTCGGAGATCCTGGGGTGGGGAAGAGTTCGGTGATCAACCGCTTCGTCCAGAAGATTCTGGAGAACCAGGTTCCCGAGAGCCTCCTCTCCCTTCCCGTCTTCGAGCTCAACACGGCCCTCCTCTTCTCGGGGGCCAAGTTCAGGGGCCAGCTGGAGGAGAAACTCATCGGAATCTTCTCCCGACTCGAGGAGGAGGGTGCCCTGCTGGTGGTTGAAGATATCCACTCCTTAGTCGGAGGCGATGGCAGGAGCGGGATCCCCGATTTTTCTTCCCTTCTCAAGCCTTTCCTGGAGAGGGGAAAGCTCCGGGTCCTGGCCACAACCTCCTACGAGGAGTGTCTGAAGACTCTCGATAAGATTCCCCTCTTCTCCCATCTCTTCCAACGGGTCGACCTGGCCGAGCTTTCCCTTCCCATCGTCGCCGAGATCCTCCACTCCAAGGCGGAGAACCTCTCAAACCATCACCACACGGTAATCTCCATGGAGGAGATCGTACCCCACCTGGAACTGGTCAAGCAGTTTTTCCGAGACCGCCTCCTTCCCGACAAGGCGATCGAACTCCTGGACAGAACCTGCGCGAGAGCCTCCCTGGGCTTTCACCGCCGGAAGATGGACCTGCCGGAGGTCCACGGAATCGACTTTCTCCAGACTCTGGCCGACACCAGGGGAGTCGAGCTCTCCTCCATCTCCCTCTCCCTCCAGGAGAGGCTCAAGAACCTGGAGACTCGGCTTCGCTCCCGAATCGTGGGCCAGGACGACAGTCTCGGTAAACTGGTCAAGAAACTTCTCCCCCTGAAGGCGGGGCTGAAGCTCAACCCTCTCCGCCCAGACGGCATCTTCCTCTTCCTCGGGCCCACGGGAGTGGGAAAGACCGAGACCGCCAAGGTTCTCGCCAAGGAGCTCTTCGGAGACGAGAAAAAGCTCTTGCGGATCGACATGTCCGAGTACATGGAGGAGTATACCGTTTCGCGGTTGATCGGCGCCGCCCCGGGCTACGTCGGTTACTCCGACACGAACCAGTTCACCGACGAGATCAAGCGTGACCCCTATAAAGTGGTCCTGCTCGACGAGATCGAAAAGGCTCACCCCCAGGTCTTGAACCTCTTCCTCCAGGTCTTCGATTCCGGAGTCCTGACGGACAGCCGGGGGAAGAAGGCTTACTTCGACAAAGCCGTCATTATCATGACTTCCAACGTCGGCACGGCTCTTTTCTCTCAGGTGAAGATGGGCTTCTCCGCGGTTCAGGGGAAAAGCTCCGTCACAAAGAGCGAACTGGGAGGAGAGCTGAAGAGGTTCTTCCGCCCTGAATTTCTCAACAGAATCGACGAGATTCTCTTCTTCAACCCCCTGGCCTTCGAAGACATCCGGGAGATCGTCTCCCTCAAGCTGAACGACCTTAACACGGTTTTGGAGAGAGACAACCTCTCGTTGCGGGTCGACGACGGAGCCATCGACTACCTGGCTAGGAAGAGCTTCCAGCCCGAGTACGGGGCTCGGGAAGTGAACAGAATCATCGAAGGAGAGCTTCTTCAGAAGGTTGCTCTCTTGAAACTCTTCCAGGAAGAGCCGTTTCAGAGAATCGCCGTCTCTTGGGACGGGGCCAAGGAGGCGTTAGTCCTCACCCCGGAGGCGGCAGTAGAAGAGGAGATGGGAGAAAAAGCCCTCTCCGCCGCCCTCTCAGAGGGTCAGAGCCCTTCCCGGTAACCCTTTAAATGGAGAGAAACAGATGTCCGAAAAGATGAGAGGCTGGGAAGGGACCACCGTCCTGGCCGTGAGAACCACGGGGAGAACCGTGATCGGCGCCGATGGCCAGGTCACCTTCGGTTCCACCGTCGTCAAGAGTAATGCCTCGAAGATCCGCAGGCTTCACAGGGACCAGGTCTTGGCGGGCTTCGCCGGTTCCACCGCCGACGCCTTCACCCTCTTCTCCCGTTTCGAAAACAAGCTGGAGGAGTACCGGGGAAACCTCCGCCGAGCCGCGGTAGAGCTCTCGAAGGAGTGGCGCACAGACAAGTACCTTCAGAAGCTGGAGGCCCTCCTCATCGTGGCCGACCGGGAGGCCCTCCTTCTCCTCTCCGGCGCCGGAGACGTACTGGAACCGGAGGAGAACGTCATCGCCATCGGTTCCGGTGGGCCCTATGCCTTAGCCGCCGCCAGGGCTCTGCTAAGAAACACCTCCATGGAGGTCGAAGAGGTTGTCCGGCGTTCTCTGAAGATTGCTTCTGAGATCTGCATCTATACAAACGATACTCTCACCGTTGAGGTTCTCGACCATGGCGATCAGAAAGAGTGACACCCTCCCCCCTTCCAGAGAGTTCACCCCCCAGGAGACCGTAGAGGAGCTCGACCGCTACATCATCGGCCAGAAAGAGGCCAAGAAAGCCGTCGCTATCGCCCTTCGCAACCGTTACCGCCGAACCCTTCTGCCCAAGGAGCTGGCCGAAGAGATCGCCCCCAAGAACATCCTGATGATCGGCCCGACCGGTGTCGGGAAGACGGAGATCGCCCGCCGGTTGGCGAAGATGACCTCCTCCCCCTTCCTCAAGATCGAGGCCTCCAAGTTCACCGAAGTCGGCTACGTGGGAAGGGATGTGGAGACCATCATCAGGGACCTCACGGAGATCGCCGTGGACATGGTGAAGTTCGAAAAGATCCGGCTGATCAAGAACAAGGCCGAGGAGAAGGCGGAAGAGAGGCTCTTGGACCTTCTCTACCCTCAGCCTCCCCAGGCCAACGACAACGAAGAGGAACACCAGCGGTGGTTGAAGACCCGGGAGAGGTGGCGGGAGAGGTTGCGCAACGGAGAGTTCGACAAACGTACCGTAGAGCTGGACGTCAAGGAGAAGAACTTCAAGCCCATGGAGGCTTTGGCCGGAACAGGTCTTGAAGATGTCGGTGTCTCCATACAGGGGATCTTCCCGGACATGTTCCCCACCCGCACCAAGAGACGGAGGATGAGCATCCCCGAAGCCAGGGAGTACATTCTTGAGGAAGAAGAGAAGAGCCTTATCGACATGGACGAGGTCGTCCGCGAAGCCCTTCACCGGGTCGAAGGGACGGGGATCGTCTTCCTCGATGAAATCGACAAGATTGCGGGAAGGGAGTCCGGCAGGGGGCCCGACGTCAGCCGTGAGGGGGTCCAGAGGGACCTTCTTCCCCTCATCGAAGGCACCTCGGTCAACACCAAGTACGGGATCGTCCAGACCGATCATATCCTCTTCATCGGCGCCGGAGCCTTCCACGTCTCCAAGCCTTCCGACCTTATTCCCGAACTTCAGGGCCGTTTCCCGATCCGAGTCGAGCTCCACCCCCTCGGGATCGAGGAGTTTTTCCGGATTCTCGTGGAGCCTCGCAACGCTCTCACCAAACAGTACACCGCCCTCATGGAGACGGAAGGTGTCAGTGTGGATTTCTCGGAGGACGCTCTCCGGGAGATCGCCTCCCTGGCCGAGCAGGTCAACAGGACGACAGAGAACATCGGCGCCCGAAGACTCCATACGATTCTCGAGAAGGTCATGGAGGAGATCTCCTTCCACGCCTCGGAGATGACCGGCCAGTCCGTGACTATCGACAACCACTACATTCAGGACAAGTTCAAGGAGATTCTCGCCGATGAAGACCTTTCCAGGTACATTCTCTAAACTCTCCCTCCTCCTTTGCCTCCTCTCCTTCTGGGGAGCCGTCTCCTGCGGCCAGCGCTCCAACCTGATCATCACCCCCCCTCCCTTCCCCCCTCTCCCCCAGAATCTCTCTTTCAGCCAGAGAGGCGATCGTCTCCACATCACCTTCACCCTTCCCGAGAGACTCTCCAACAAGACCCCCTTCACGACTCTGGACAAGATCGAGGTTTGGGGAGCCTTCCCGGACACACCCTCCATCGGTAAGAACCCCTCCCATCGCCTCTCCCTCCTCCACACCCTTACCTCTCCCGATCTCTCCCAGAGTCGGACCCTCTCCCTCTCCATCCCCACCCCGGGGAGTGAGAAGGTGGCGGAGCTGGAGTTCCGCCTCTTCAACTTGAAATGGAAGAGCGTCTCCCCACTTCACCGCTTCTCCCTCAAGGCCCTTCCCCCCTCACCCCAATTCAAGAGAATCTCCCTCACCGGTGAGAGGCTCCTCTTCACCTGGACGCCGACCCCTTACCCCTACGTCGCCCTCTTCCTGAACGATGAGACCGAACCCTTTCTCACGGTCCCCTCCAAATCCGGCCAGCTTCTCTGGGATCGAGTCTCTTGGGGGCAGATCGTCTCCTATAGAATCGTCGGACAGTTCTCCGCGGATCCGGCCCACCGCTCAGCCCCCTCCATCGCTTACCCCTTTAGGGCCATCGACACGATCCCACCGCCTGTTCCCAAGGGCCTCATGGCCATGGTGGACGGAGAGAACCTGATCGTCCGTTGGGATGAGGTTCAGGCTTCGGACCTCGAGGGGTACAACGTCTACGTTCAAGAAGAGGGAGGTTCCCTGAAGAGGGTCAACCAGGAACCTGTCAAAGGAAACTCCTTCTCCCTGGTTAAAGTCGAACCCCGAAAAGTTTTCCAGATCTTCGTCCGGTCGATGGACACCTTCGGCAACGAGAGCGGCCCCTCCACCAGGGTCACCGCCAAGAGCTGAGTCTCTTCTCTTTCGGAGGCTGGACAAGGGCCGAAGGAAAGGGTAAAATTTCACCGTTCCTTATCTTCGGAGGTGGTGAATGAAATTTTTCCTTGACACGGCGAACATAGAGAATCTCAAACAGGCTCTCGATTGGGGCCTCTGCGATGGGGTCACAACCAATCCCTCCCTCATCGCCAAAGAGGGAAACAAGGACTACAAGAAACACCTCAAGAAGATATGTAAGCTCGTGAAGGCTCCTGTCTCCGCCGAGGTGATCGCCGAGAAGAGTGACGCCATGGTGGAAGAGGCAAGAATTCTCGCCGCCCTCGATGACAACATTGTTGTCAAGATTCCCGCCACCTTCGAAGGCCTCAAGGCCGTCAAAACCCTCACGGCGGAGAAGATCCGAACCAACGTGACGCTGATCTTTTCCCCTTCCCAGGCCCTCCTGGCCGCCAAGGCCGGAGCGACCTACGTGAGTCCTTTCGTCGGACGGCTCGACGACATAAGTGTCTCTGGAATGGACCTCATCAGGGATATTCTCACGATTTTCTCCAACTATATGCTTGACACGGAAGTCATTGTCGCTTCGGTCCGTCATCCCCAGCATGTTGTCGAATCCGCTCTCTTGGGCGCGGATGTTGTTACCCTCCCCCTGGATGTTCTCAAAAAGCTCATGAGCCATCCCCTCACCGACAGCGGAATCGAAAAATTCCTATCCGACTGGAACAAACTGATGAAAGGATGAAGAGACCCTCGAAACCTCTTCTGCTCGCCGCCTTTTTTTTTTCATCCTTGTGGTCGCCCTCATCGGTTGGCAGAAGTTTTTTACCCAGTTTCTCGTCCGTAGGTACCTTCACTCCGTAGGCTCCGTCAGTTACCAGTACTTCCCCTTCAAGGTCACCCTCTTAGACCCCTCCCAGGGGAGCGACACGGTCTCCTTCTCGGCTTTCTCCGCCGAAGCCGGCCTGGAGAGCTTCGATCTCTTCACGCTCAAGACCACCCTTTCGGTCAACCTTCAACGCCCGGTGATCGCCTTGGACTTCTCCAAGGAGACCCCCGGATCCGAGGCGGGAGCCCTCTCCTTCCCAGGAGTGGACTTCAAGGGGACCCTGGCGGATGCGACGATCTCCCTGAAGACCCGGGGAATCGGGTGCCGTCTCGCGGGGGTGGATGGAACGGCCGTCAAGAGGGGAAAATCGATCTTCCTCCGTCTGGTCGTCAAGGACATGACCATCTCTTTGGACGAGACCACCTTCCACGGCTTTGGAAAGCTCGACCTGATCCTCCTGGAAGACCGGGTTCTCTTCAGAAACCTCAACCTCTTCGCGGAAAACCTGAACCTCCGGGGCGGAGGAAAGGTGCTCTTCGCTAAGAGGCTCCGTTACAATTTTCTCCTGGAACCCGCGGGAAATCTCACGCAGGTTCAGAAGATTCTGGAGCTTCCCTTCCTCTTCGAAGGGGAGGGGAAGGGGGAGCTGAAGCTCTTCAACGATGCGCAGGACAGGGATTACATTCTGGTGACGGTGACCGGAAAGAACGGCAAGATCGCATCCCTGCCGATCTCCCAGCTTCTCGTCCGTTACCGTCAGGTGGAAGACGACTTCTCCCTAGATCTTCACCCTGACGACCTCTCTGTTCACGGGGAGGGAACTTGGCAGGATTACCGCTTCTCCCTCCGCCGTTTCCCTTCGGAGAAGTTTCTCCTCCTCTTCGACACGGAGCTTCCCTTCTCCTCCCTCTGTGACGCCGATTTCCGGGTCATAGAGTCCCAGAATATCCTTCAAGGCAAGGCCCTCTGCCAGGCGCCCCAAGGAGCAACCCGTAACCTTCCCCTCTCGGGTCTCCTGGAGTTCCGTTACAACCTGGAGAATCTGAAGCTCTCCCTCTCCGCCCCTGCCCTCCGTTCCGGACAAGACCTCTTTTCACTCTCTACGGTGATGGACTTCCAGAAGGAGAGGTACGACTCCCTCTCCCTCTCGGGCTCCTTCTCCCGCCTCCCCCCTTACCTTCCGGCCCTCCTCTTCTTTACGGAGAGCGACTTCTCGGAGTGGAAACCCGACGGGAAGGGCTCTCTGGAGGTCACCCTGGACGGACCTTTCCTCACTCCCCATACCCAGGCGAAGGTGAGGGTCGACGGCCTCTCCCTCATGGGCGTCCCCGTGGGAGAGGCTTCTGCGACGACGGAGACCCGCAACAGCGTCACCAGAGGGTCCTTCTCCTTCAGGGGCGAGAAGTTCCAGGGGAGCGGGGACTTCTCTTCCGACAAGACGACGGTGATCAACCTCTCCTGCGAGAAGTTCGATCTGAGGGGAATCGACAAGATCTTCGAGCTCAAGCTTCCTCTGATGGGAGGCTCCGGAAGGGGCGAATTCCGGAGCGAGGTCTTCGGCCCCAAGAACGCTCAGGTCACAGGAACCGTCGAAGGGGAGCTCTTTACCTTCGGAGGTCAGAGGGTCCGAAACTATCAAGCCTCCCTGGAATCCCTCAACCGCAAGGGGGACGGCTTCTTCCGCCTCTCCTCCTTCCACGGCCTCACCCACCACGGAGACCTCTCGGGATCCTTCACCTTGACCTTCAGCCAACGCCTCTTCCGAACCTTCGATGTGGATGTCCGCGGCACGGGTCTCGATTTCGCCTCCCTCTCCCCCTCCCTGGCGGGAAGGTTCGACATGGCCCTGAAGGGGATCGGGGACTTCGGAAAGGACAAACTCTTCTACACACTCTCCTCCCCAGACTTCGCCTACTACAAGAACCGACCCCTCCCACTGGATTCGCGGGGTTTCGTGGTCCCCTCCGAGGACTCCCTGACCCTATCGGCCGAAGCCTCCACGAAGAAACGCGACCTGAAGGCGACCCTCAAGGGAACCCTCAACCTCGTGGAGGAGAGAGCTGACTTGGAGGTCAAACTCGACTCTTCCAACATCAACGCCCTTCTCCCTTGGGACTTCAACGAAGGGGAGTTCCTCCTCTCCGTCTCCGTGAAGGGCCCCTGGAAAGACCTTCAGTACCGCGGAATCGTCCAATCCCAAGGGAAGACACTCTCCCTCCCCAACTACTCTCAAACCATCGAAAACTTCCGCTTCGTCTGTCTTCTGAACAACAACCAGCTCAACATCTCCGCCCTTTCGGGGACCCTCGGGGGAGGAGCCGTCACCGGGGGAGGGATGGTGACCTTCTCGAAGGGCGAGCTGAAGGACCTCCTGATAACCCTCAAGGGGAAGGATATCGTCCTTATCCCCATGGAGAAGGTGAAAGCCAAAGCCGACGCGGATCTCAAGTTCTCCCTGAAGGGTTCCAAGATCCTTGTCTCCGGAGCAATCGTCATCGACGAGATGGAGTATCAGAAGGAGATTGAGGAGGCCGTCCGTTTCGGCGGCACCGAAGAGGTTCCTTCGGGCCAGTCGGAGTGGATGAGAAGGTTGGAGTTCGACCTCCACTTCTCCTCCCGGGGAAAGGTCTGGGTCAGGAACTCCCTCTTGAAAGGGGAGGCCTTCTTCGACATCAACCTGCGGGGAGACCCGATCGGTCCGGTCATGCTCGGCTCCCTCAAGTTCAAGAGCGGAGAGCTCTCCTTCTCGGACCGGACCTTCAACCTCCTGAGGGGGGAGATCACCTTCGACAACCCCTACTACATCAACCCCAGGCTCAACTTCATCAGCGAATGTTTCATCAAGGAGTACCGGATCCGCCTCTCCGTCTCGGGGTACAAGAGTCAACCGGTCCCCGGTTTCACCTCCTCCCCCTCGCTGCCTCCCCAGGAGATCCTAACCCTCCTGGCCATGGGGGAGAACTACAAGCGGACCTACTCCAACGAGTTGTCTTCGGTCTACGGGACCTCAACGCTGGTGGCTTCCACGGTGACCGACTTCCTCCAGCGCAAGACCCTGGGCAAGTTCAAGATCGACACAGTGAGGGTCGACCCCTTCGTAAGCGGTTCCACCTCCGAGCCTACCCCGAGAATCTCTCTGGGCAAGAAGGTTTACAAGAACCTCTTCGTGATCTACTCCTTTGATCTGACAAACCAACAGAGGAGTTCCATGCTCTTCGCAGAATACTCTCTGACAAAGAACGTCTCCCTCATCGCCTTCCGGGATGAGAACGGGTTCTTCAACTTTGATATCCGTATACGGAGGGAGAGCAGATGAAGAGACTCCTCTCCCCTCTCTTCATCCTTCTCCTTTTCCTCCTCCCCCTCGCCGCCCAGGAGCCCTGGAAAGCTTGCCTGGGAAAGCCTATCGGCCGCCTCTCCTTCACGGGTATCTCCCTCTCCCAGGAGAAGATCGTGCGGGAATTCCTCCAGAGCCGAACCGGGGAGCCGCTGTCGATCCTTTCCGTGGATCGGGACATCAAGAGCATCCTTCAGCTTCAGCTCTTCGACAACGTGACCGCCGACGCCGTCCCGGAAGGGGAGAGCTGCGAGCTGATCTTTCGGATCACCCCCTCCCGCTTCATCCGGTCCATCAAGGTCGAGGGGCTTTCACGAAGGTCCGACCGCATGCTCCTGGAGAGAGTCAACTCTTACCTCCGGACAACCTTCTCCGGAGAGGCTTACTACAAAGAGGTTGAAGAGAGAGCCCGGGAGGAGATCGACCGCTTCCTCAAGGAGAGCGGCTACTCCCAATACTCCCTCTCCATCGTGATCAAGGAGCCCTCTCCCGCTCATCTCTCCCTGTTCTTCCGCTTCCGCATTCCCCAGCCCCCCAAGGTCTCGAGAATCCTCTTCTCCGGAATCTCCGGCGCCGAGGGGGCAGACCTGAGGGGGGCCCTCTCCGTCAAAGTCGGAGACCCTTTCACCCTGGAGCGCGCCGAGAAGGCCGCATCGAGCCTCAAGAGCCTTCTGGTCTCCCAAGGCTTCCTGATGGCAACGGTCTCTTCTTCCCCCCAGATCCTTCAGGACGGTTCCTCGTCCCTGGAATTCCACGTGCAGAAGGGACAGAAGGTGGTTCTCCGGATTCTGGGCGCCTCCTTCAACCCCAAGATCCTTTCCCCCCTCTGGGGAAGCGCCGTCTTCCCCCCCTGGGCCGTCGAGGAGGGGAAGAGTAAGCTCTTGGGCGAACTCCGCAAGAGAGGGTTTGTCCTCCCAAAGATCGAAACCTCTTTCTCCAGCGACGAGTCGACGATCACCGTGGAGTACAGAATCCACAGGGGAACCCGCTACCGCCTCGGGGAGATCCTCTTCCAGGGGAACAGCTCCCTCAAGTCTGATGAGCTGAAGCGTGCCGTCGCCCCCTTTCTGAAAGACTACTTCTTCTACTCTTACTTCGATGCCTCCTGTATGGCCGACATGGTGACGGCGCTGGAGTACCTCTACTGGCAGAGGGGCTTCAGGGAAGCCTCTCTCAAGGTTGAGCCGAAGGAGCGAGGCAAGAACGTTGATCTCCTCTTCTCCATCCAAGAGAAGCGGCAGGCCATCGTCGAAAGCGTCGAGATCCTGGGGGGTCTCTTCTTCGACCGTTACTACCTCGAAAGGATCGCCGGCATCTCCGCCCAAGGCCCCTTGAGCAACGACACCATTCTCCGGTGGAAGAACGCCATCGAGAGGGAGTACAAATCCAAGGGTTTCGACGACGTGAAAGTCGATACCGTCACCGCCTTCGGCCCCTCCGGCTCTGTCCGGATCACCTTTACCATCGTCGAGGGGGAACGTTCCCGGGTCAAGGAGGTTTTCTGGCTCGGAGAGCCTATCCTGGCCCGTTCGCTCTTCGACAAGAGCATGGTCATCAAGAAGGGGGACCTCCTGGACCAGGCCCGGATCGAAGAGAGCATGAAGAACCTTGAAAACTATGGGGTTTTCGATCAGCTCAGGGTCTTCAAGATTCCCACAGCCCCGGGGGAGAAGCTCTTAGTCGTTCAGACCGAGCCTGGGCGGACCGACTTCTTCAACTACGGAATCGGCTACGGCGAGAGGGTCGGCTTCCGAGGCACCGTGGAATACCAGCGCCTCAACCCCTTCAAGAGGGGGAACATCTACTCCTTCATCGTGAAGCTGGGGAAGAACGAGAACCGCTTTCTCTTCAACTTCGACACACCCTGGCAACACAAAGGAGTCTTCAAGACCTTCTTCAACCTCTGGTACGAGAAGGAGTTTCTCCGCAGTTACACCTACAGCCGCGAAGGCTTCGCCGTGAACGCCATCCACAAGCTCTCGGGGCAACGCTTCATCACTTCCAACTTCCGCCTGGTGAACACCAACCTCCTCTCCCTGGACATCGCCCCTTCGAAGGTGGACCGGGAGAACTCCCCCTTCTCGACCTCTTCGGTCTCCATCTCCTTCACCCAGGACAAGAGGGACGACCCCTTCAACCCCCAGTCGGGAAGCTACCTCTCCTCGGACAACACCCTGGCCTTGCGGTTCCTGGGGACGACCTCCAAGTTCTTTAAGACCTCCGGACGCTTCCAGAAGTTCTGGAAGTTCAAGAACGATGTCTTCCTCTTCAACCAACTCCGGTGGGGCTTCGGCGGCGGCACCATCCCGATCGTGGACCGGTACTTCGCCGGCGGGAGCTTCTCCTTCAGGGGAAGCGGGATCGACGGACTCGGCCCCCGAGATCCCTCCACGGACTCCCCTCTGGGAGGCAACACCCTCTTGGTCAACAACCTGGAGCTCACGGTCCCGGTTCCCATCCCCCTCCCCAACCTCCAGTTCTCGGTTTTTTACGACCGGGGCAATGTTTACAAGAACAACAAAGACCTTCTCCGCTCCGGGGAGATGAGCAACGCCGTCGGCGTAGGGCTCCGGTACCGAACCCCCTTGGGCCCCTTCCGGATCGACGGGGCCTGGAATCTCGATAAAGAGAGGCGTAAACGGTTCTATGTCTATTTCGCGATCGGCAATATGTTTTAGTCTTCTCCTCGGCCTCTCCCTCTTTCTGGAAGCTTACCCCGTAAACAGGGCGGTGGCCAAGATCGGAGAGAGCTACATCACCCTCTACGACATCCTGGTGGCCCGGGAGTTCCTCTTTCAAGACCCCTCCCTCCCTCCGGCGGAGGCCCTTGAGAGGGTCCTGACCATGAAGGCGGTTCACATGGAGTACAAGAATGAGCTACCCTCTGTGGGAGAGGACGTCGCCCTCCGCTTCGAGGAAGGGCTCCTGAGAAAGTATGGGGAGTTGAAGGTTTTAGAGGAGAGACTCTCCCTCTTCAACCTCTCCCTCAAGAGGCTCCGTCCCCTTGTAGAGGAGTATATCGCCTACGATCTCATGAAAGAGAACATCCTTCTGAAGAGAATCGAGGTCTCCTTCGCAGACATAGAGGAGTACTACGCCTCAACCTACACCCCTTACCAGAAGAAGTTCGGCCTCCCGGTGCGACACCTCGCGGAGGTAGCCTCCCTCATCGAGACGAAGATCCGACTGGAGAAGAAGAAGGAGAAGGAGAGGGAGTGGCGGGAAGAGATTCTCCGCCACTACAAGATCGTCTCCCTCTCCGACCCTTCTCAGCCCTGACTCAGGAGATCAGGGAGTACCCGAGGTCGATGGCCTTGAGATTAAGCTCTTCGGCGCTCTTCGGGAACGAAGAAACGACAATATTCTGAAGCTCCTCTTTGGAGAGGAGCTTGGAGACTTTCGCGACGATTCCCAGGGCCACCACGGAGACGGTGACGATGTTCCCGACGTGGGCAACGGTCTCTTTGGTCAGGGGAATCCCGTAGAGCTTCTGGGGCATTCCCGGAGGAAGCTTGGTCACCAGGTCAGAATCGACGATGATCACAGCGTCACTCTTGATGTGGTGGTAGTAAAGGTCAAAGGATTTCTGCGCGGTGGCGAAGTAGAGGTCTATCGCCGTAGCTTGAGGAAAGAGGATCTCCTCTTTATCCATGAGGATGTCGACCTTCGTCGGCCCACCCCTCACCTGGGAGGTGTAGGTAGGGCTTTGGGTGGCGTACATCCCCTTCTTCTCGATAACACCCTTGGCCAGCAGGGCTCCAGCGGTGATCAACCCCTGCCCGCCGACGGCAGCCAATCTTACCTCGTATCTATTCGGCATGTTTCCCACCCTCTTGTGCTTTTTTCATGGTTTCCCGGTAGATATCGTAGTACTCGGGTCGGTCGCGTTTGACAAACTCTCCGACCACGAACCTTTTTTCCAGTTCCTCGGGAGTCATATCTTTGGCTTTGGCCAGGGGAACCGTAAGCTCCTCTATCCACTTGAGCATGGGGATGGGATGGCGAAGCTTGTTCCTTCTCCCCAGGTTGATGTGACAGTTCGAAATCGCTTCAACCACGGAGAATCCCTTATGGAGGAAGGCGTTCTCGATAACCGTTTGCAACTGTCGGGGACGGTTGACCGTCTCCCGGGCGACGTAGGTCGCCCCTGCGGCCTTGGCCATCTCCACGGTGTTGAAGTGGGGCTCGCTGTTCCCGTAAGGGGTCGTGGTTGTCACGAATCCTCCAGGAGTCGTCGGCGAGACCTGCCCTCCGGTCATGCCGTAGATGCAGTTGTTGACGATGATGTATTTAATGTCCAGGTTTCTTCTACAGGCGTGAATGAAGTGGTTCCCCCCGATGGCCAGGGCGTCGCCGTCGCCGGAGAAGACCACAACCTTCTTCTCTGGCTGAGCGAGCTTGGCCCCGGTGGCGAAAGTCAGGGCCCGGCCGTGGGTCGTGTGGAGGGTATTCGTGTTGAAATAGGTGGGGAGACGGCCGGAGCAACCGATCCCGGAAACGACCAGAAGGTCGTCGGGGTTCCAGCCGAGCTTGGCGAAGACCATGACGGTCGCTTTAAAGATCGTTCCGATTCCACACCCAGGACACCAGGGAAGAGGGAAGGTCCGGGTTCTCAAGTATTTTTCGTAATCAAGCATGGGTAAGCTCCTTGACTCTGTTGATGATTTCCACCGGGGTGATGGCGTATCCGTTCATTCTCAAGAGGCCCTCAATGTTCCTGTCTTTAAGAACCCGCTCCACTTCGTAGATCATCTGACCCCAGTTCATCTCGACCACAAGAATCTTCTTCTTCCCCTGGGCCGCCTTCTCGAGAGCCTTCTCCGGAAAGGGCCAGAGGGTCAAAGGCTGGAAAAGCCCGGCCTTGATCCCCATCTTCCGTAACTCCCTGACCGCGTCCAAAGAGGCTCTGGCCATGGAGCCATAGGCAAAGATGAGAATCTCCGCATCCTCTTCCTCATAGGTTTTGACCTTGATGATTTCGTCTTTGTACTTTTCAACCTTCGCCAACCGGCGTCTCTGATGGAGTTCAACAACCTCCGGGTGGGTCGTAGGGGTCCCGTAGTCCGAATGCTCCAGAGAGTCTATATGGATGGGAAGGCCCATGAAGAAGTCCGGACGGATAGGAGGCTCCCCCATCTCTCTCTTGTAAATCTCTAAACTGTCGAGTTTCTCCGGGTACTTTCTGTTCACAACCTCGTACTCCGTCGGCTCGGGGACGGCCAGAGGTTCGTGGGCGTGGGCGATGACCTCGTCGAGCAGGAGGATCACCGGCGTCATGAAACGCTCGGAGAGGTTGAAGGCCTCCACGGTGGAGAGAAAGATCTCCTTGGGAAAGGCCGGGGTCAAGACGATCACCGGGTGGTCTCCGTGGGTTCCCCACCGGGCCTGCATCACATCGCTCTGGGCCGGCCGCGTCGGTAGACCTGTGCTGGGGCCGCCCCTCATGACGTTCAGAATCACCAGAGGGACTTCCGCCATCATGGCGGCTCCAAGGTTCTCCTGCTTCAGGGAGAAGCCGGGACCACTGGTCGCCGTCAGGACCTTCTTCCCGCTGAGAGAGGCACCGATAATGGCTCCGATAGAGGCAATCTCATCTTCCATCTGAACGAAGACTCCGCCGTGCTTCGGAAGGGTTTTCGCCATCCCTTCGGCGACTTCCGAGGAGGGGGTGATCGGGTAGCCGGCGAAGAAGCGGCATCCCGCCGCAATGGCCCCCTTCACCACAAGCTCGTTTCCCGAGTAGATCTCCTTTGAGCTCATTCTTTCACCTCTCTGGCTTCGTAATCCACCACCACGGCAAAATCCGGGCAGTTCAGTTCACAGGTCATGCAGCCGATGCAACACTCTTGCGCTTCGACCCTGGCAACCAGACCGAAGATGCTGGAGCTGCTCTCTTCCACTACGAGGACTCCCATAGGGCAGGTGCTGATGCACTTGAGGCAGCCTTTACAAAGGCTTTCGTTGACCTTGACTGTGTGACTCTTGGGCGAGGGTTTTTTCCGACGACCCCTCGCTTCGTCGTTGGTTCTCTGTTCCAAAGGTTCCATGACGACTCCTTAAGGTTTTTGTCGGTTTCCCATTATAACCGAAAAGGAGGGTAGGGTCAAAACCGCCTTTCCTCTCTTGCCGTAGGGATCTAGTTCTGCTATAGTCACCGGTTATGACGGGCAGAAGTGGTCTTCCCTGGCAAGAGAGAGTTCCGATCCGGCGGGTCCCCTGGAACACCAAAGAGGGTCGTGTCGTCCTTTTCGTCCCCCGAAGCCGTTTTCGATGGGTCGAAAAGGTCCTCCGTTTCTTTTGCTTCCCCACCACGGCCTCCCTCGGGCTGGACGAGATTGGGAGCTTCCTCTGGGAGCGGATCGACGGGGAGAGGAACCTCTCCTCCCTCTCCCTCCTCCTGGAAGAGCGTTTCGGAGAGAGGGTCTCCCCGGCGGAACGTCGGGTCGACCTCTTCCTCCGGGGGTTGGAAAGCCGAAGAGTTCTGCTCTACAGGAAAGAGGATGATGACCGACAGCACGAAGAGAATCCCTGATTTTTCGAACCTCACCATTGTTCTCCACTCCGTGGAAAGCCCGGGGAACGTCGGATCGACGGCTCGGGCCATGAGGAACATGGGCCTGGAGAACCTTCTTCTGATCAACCCTCCAGACCTTCAACACGATGAAGCGAAGAAACTCGCCTACGCCTCCTACGACATCATCGAGAGGGCCGAGAAGGTCTCCTCTTTTCAAGAGGCCCTCGCCAAGGTCGACATCGCCATCGCCACAACCCGAAGGAAGGGGAAGTGGCGTGAGCGCTTCCTCCCCCCCGAGGAGATCGGCCGGCTGATCATGGAGAACAAAGAGAGGCAGAAGATCGCCGTGATCTTCGGTCCAGAGAAGACCGGGCTCACCAACGAAGAGGTGTTGCAGTGCGAGTACTCCACCGAGATTCCCACGGTGGTCGACTACCCCTCGCTGAACGTCTCCCAGGCCGTGGTGATCTACGTCTACGAGATCTACCGGGCTTACATGAGATCCTGCGAACTCGCCCCCTTCTCAAACGGAGTCGTCAGGGCTCCCAAGGCCGAATATCAGAGACTCTTCGAGAGGGCCATCCGGGTCATGAACAGCCTCGGCATGACGGAAGGGTTCAGCGATAAATTTTCAAAATCTTTCAACAGACTTCTTGGAAGAGCCGATTGGAGCATAAAAGACATAGCTACTTTCGACGCTCTGTTGAAACACACTGAAAATTACATCGAACGGCAATCATCTCGAGAATAAAGCCCGCTCTTTTCCTTCCTCTCTCTTTTTGCTATAGTTTTCTCTTCAAGATTCGACGGGAGGTTCCATGGGATTGGTGGATCAAGTTCTGCTGGGCGAGCAGAGCCGCAAGGAGGCCGCCATCGCGGCAACGCTCATTCAACGCACCGGGTCTAAGAGGGAGATTTCCGCACTCTGCCAGGCTCTCCCCGAGGCCGACTCCTTTGCCAGAGAGCTGGTCAAAAAGCTCCTGAAGGAGCACGGGACGGAGAAAGAGGCGGAGCTCCTCTTCCCCCTCCTTCTGGAAGAGATTCAGGAGGGCGGTACGGACCGTTGGCACACCTCCGTCGATACCCTCTATCTGATCTCCCTCAAGGCCCCCTTGAAGAGTCCCGAGAAGGTTGAAGCCTTGAGAGAGTACGCCTCCGCGTTTGAACAGAACCCCTACCTCTTCCTCTTGATAGGAATCTTCGGGGGGCCCGAGGAGGGGGAGGCCCTCCTCAAGAGGTACGAAAAGGCTCTCCCCGAAGACCGCCCCCTTCTCGTGAAGGCCTATCTGCTCACCCTCCACCCCGGAAGGCTTGCCTTCCTCAGGACCCTCCCTCCGGAGGATCTCGCCTCTTCGCTCTTCGAGCTGATTAACGACCCCGAGACTGTCTCCTTCTTCCTCGACTTTCTCTTCGGAGGGGCTCCCTCCTGGGCGTGGGAAAAAAGCAAGGAGCTCCTGAAGATCCGGAACACAAACCAGCTGGAGAGGGTCCTCGGCTCCATCGTCGCGAGACCGGAATCTCCCCTCTTTTCCGACTTCCTGGAGATCGTCGTTCAGAAGAGGGTCCTCTCTCTCCTCCCCACGCTGAAGGAGCTCCTGAGAAAGCCTCTGGACGACGCCCATGAGAAGGCCCTGATCTTGGCCTTTCTCGAGCTGACCGGCGAAAGCGCCTTCCCCTTCTTCATGGAGATTTTCGAATCCAAGAGAGACTTCATGAAAGGCTTCCTTCTTGCCGAGTTCTTCCAGAAGTTCAAAGGGTACCGCCTATCGGTGGAACAGAGTTGTCAGATCCGTCTCCAGTGGCTCAACCTTTACAAGGAGAGCTTCCTTGAGGAGACGAGGGTCGAGGTCATCCGGGCGATGAAGCAACTCACCTTCAACACCTCGGCCGATTATTTTAACCTCCGAAGTCATCTGATCGCCTTCTACAAGGACCATGAGAACGACATCCCCCTCCGGATCAAGAACACCCTCCCGGAGACCCTCAAGGCCCTCCAGAAGTACGGAGACCTGATCAACATCCGGGAGAGGGTCCAGAAAGAGGCCGAAAAGCTGATGGAGATCCTCCCGGACAACCCCAAGGAGGAGTACCTCCTCTCGCTCCGCAAGAAGGTGGAGGAGATGGACGAAGAGATGGACGCCGCCTTCTCCGCGATTCTGGAGAAGTTCCTCTTAGGCCTCATGGAGAAGAACCTTCAGCACTACGGGATCACCGACCTCTGCACCGTACTCCTCCCCAAAATCGGATCCCGCCTCTCCCTTCTGCCCTTGGAAAGACTCCGCCTGGAGAGTTCTGCCTACGGAATCCGAGTTCAAGCCGAGAAGGCCGCCGCGGCCCTTCGGGAACGGCTCGGCCTCCTTCCCAAGGCCGTCTACCTCTTCGTAAAACCCGTCTATTTGAAGAAGCTTCTCCATGAAGGGTTTGAAGCCCTCGGCTTTCTCGTTCATGAGGTTGATGACCCCTCCCTGCTCTGGGAGCTTCCCCAAGACTCCTTCACGGCCCTCCTCTTCGACCTTCAGGGGGTAGAGGAGGGGAAAGAGGTGCTTCTCTCCTGGCAATCCGCCCACTCAGGCCGCTCCAAGACCGTAGTCCTCTTCCTCAACGATCAGGAGAGAGAGGCCCCCTGGAACGACAAGACCCTCTTTCTCAAGAAACCCTTCTCGAAGAAAGATGTCAAGGATACGGCCGAGGCTCTTCTCGGCTAAACTCCTCTGCCTGCTTCTCCTCCTTCCCTCCTGTTCATCCCACCCCCCCAAGGAGCAGCGCTTCCGGCTGACACTCCCCCTCTTCCCCACCACCCTCAACCCCCAGCTGGCGACGGACATTACCACCTCCTCTCTCCTCTACCCCCTCTACTCCTCCCTCTTCACCTTCGACGGGGAGGGAAAAATCGTTCCGGACATCGTCGAAGAGTACTCATGGCCCACCCCCAGAAGGCTCCGTCTCAGGATCAAGGAAGGGCTGACCTTCCGGAACGGGCTCCCCCTGAACGGGGAGACCGTCCTGGCCAACCTTCGCTACTTCTCCGACCAGAAGGGAAACTTCCCCTACGCCTCGGAGTTCGGGTTTCTGGAATCGCTCTCCGCTAAGGGGCAGGAGGTGACCCTCCACCTCAAGCACCCCCACGCACCGCTCCTCTCCCTCCTTACCTTCAAGATTCTCCTCCCCTCGGAGCTAGGAAAGGAGCGGGGGAGGGTTGTCGGAACCAGGGGCTCCGTTCTCTTCGCCCACGAGGGGAGGAGCTCACTCCTCTTGGAGGTCCAGGGAAAAACTGTCGCCGTCTCCGTGGAGAAGGATCCTCTGGCCGCCTACCTCCGCCTCAAGCGGGGAGAGAGCGACGCCGTCTTCGGCCACCGTTTCGAAGAGGGCCTCCCCCTGGAAGAGGCAGGGATTGAGAGTGTCGGATACTCTCTCTCTTCGCTCTACTACCTCGCCTTCAACCTCCGCTCCCCCCCGCTGAACTCCCTTCCCCTCCGGGAGTACCTGGCCGCGAGCCTTTCCCCGGGCCCCTTCTTCGCGCTCCTGAAGGGTCATGGCTTCTACTCCCCCTTCTCCCTCCTCCAAAAGGATTACAGGCTCCCTCTCCCTCCCTCCTCCCGTCGCCCCCTCTCCTCCCGAGTCCCCACCCTAGAGCTCCTCCTCAACTCCGAATCCCCCCTCCGAAGCCGGTACGCGCTTCTGATCCAGGACTTGCTGAGTAAGAGAGGAATCCGGGTCAGGATTCTGCCGATCGAGTACCCTGCCTACCTGGACCGTCTCAAGAGGGGTGCCTTCCAGCTTGCCCTGGGGGCCTTTGTTTTCGACGCGGACCCCCACCAAGGGGACCTCTGGGGAAGTGAGGGGGGAATGAACTACTCAGGCCTCTCCCTCCCGGAGGTGGATCGCCTGATCGAACGGGGGAGGGAGGAGACCGATCCCTCCCGCCGCCGGGAGATCTACCTCCGTCTCTCCTCACTGGTGATGGCCGCGAAGCCCCTGGTTTTCCTCCCTACGCCCCAGCAGGTTCTCTACCGGAGAAAGGGGCTCAGCACCCCGGTTCCCGAGCTTGTTGCCTCCAACTCCTCCGCACTGATGTCCTTGGGAGAGTGGGGCCTTCCTCCCTTGCCAACCTCAGATCGGTAAGGTATATTACTCTTCTGCTACTCCTATCGAGGTGAACCATGAAAAAAATTGTCGAGTGTGTCCCGAACTTTTCCGAAGGCCGAAACCCTCAGGTTCTTGAGGAGATAAAGAGGGCGGTTCTCTCCGTCTCTGGGGTTTCCCTGCTCAATGTCGACCCCGGCTTCGCCACCAACCGAACCGTCTTCACCTTCGTCGGCGAGCCCCAGGACGTCTCGGAAGCCGCCTTTCAAGCCATCAAGAAAGCGGCCGAAACGATCGACATGCGCCTGCAGCACGGCGCCCACCCTCGGATGGGAGCCTCGGACGTGGTTCCCTTCGTCCCCGTTCAGAACGTCTCCATGGAGGAGTGCGCCGAGCTGGCCAAGAGCCTGGGAAAACGGGTAGGGGAGGAACTTTCGATCCCAGTCTACCTCTACGAGGCGGCAGCACCCTGCGAAGAGAGAAGGAGTCTTTCCCACCTGCGGGAAGGGGAGTACGAATCCCTCCCCCAGAAGCTGGGCTCCCTTCCGCCTGACTTCGGACCCAGGACCTACGACGAGAACGTGGCCCGTACCGGCGCCACCGTGATCGGAGCCCGGGAGTTCCTGATCGCCTACAACGTGAACCTGAACACAAAGGATAAAAAGCTCGCCAACGAGATCGCCCTCACCATCAGAGAGAACGGTCGAATCAAGAAGGACAAGGAGGGGAACACCCTCCGGGACGGCAACGGCACCGCGCTTCGGGAGCCGGGAATCCTCTCTAACGTTCGCGCCATCGGATGGTATATCGACGAGTACGGAATCGCCCAGATCTCCATCAACCTTCTCGACTACAAGAAGACTCCCCTCTGGAAAGTCTTCGAAACGGTCAGGGAAGAGGCGGACAAGCTGGGGCTGTTGGTCACGGGAAGCGAAGTCGTAGGCCTGATCCCCCGGGACGCCCTTCTCGACACGGGCCGTTTCTACCTGAGCAAACAGAAACGGACGACCGGAGTCCCCGAGAAGGTCCTTATCGAGATCGCCGTCAAGAGCCTCAACCTCGCCTCGGTCTCCCCCTTCGACCCCAAGGAGCGGGTCGTGGAGTATTTGATCGATCAGGAAGAGGAGAAGAAACGGCTCACCTCTCTCAGGGTGACCGGGTTCGTCGACGAAGTCTCCGCGGTCTCCCCTGCGCCCGGAGGGGGCAGCGTCTCCGCCCTCGCCT
>Ga0209099_1000630_pt1 | contig 41253 bp, 36 predicted proteins | sample AD_JPNHW2_MetaG_FD_184430 | JGI IMG/M metagenome (GOLD analysis project Ga0209099, IMG submission 184430) | Active sludge microbial communities of municipal wastewater-treating anaerobic digesters from Japan - AD_JPNHW2_MetaG (SPAdes) (version 2) | ecosystem: Engineered > Bioreactor > Anaerobic...
GTTTGCCTGTAAAAAGAATCTTCTTACAGGTTTTTCCAAACTCGGTTTCTGAAAGCGGACCTGAAAAAACATCCTCTCCCTTTTCAGGAGCGTCATTCATATCAAAAAGGAGCCTTCCTTTAGCGTTGACAAAACAAAGGTCGACGATCCCTTCAGGCATGAAAGCTTTTTCGATGGAAACCGACAACTGGTGCGCCATGGCAGCGATCTCGGGGGAAGTTTTCCCTTTCACAGCTCCTTCATTGCTTTTCCGGTAATCGTTGTCGAGTTGCTCGAAAAGCCGGAGGGTGTTCCGGTCGCGGGATAATTCCTCGAGGTAGTCTGTCAATTCCTGGAGATAAGTATTGAGATAATTCATCCGCAATTGCGCGGTGGTGAAAAGTGATTTTTTCACCATTACGTTCAATCCTTCGTAATAGTAAAAGAAGTTGATATAGCTCAGGGTGGTCAAAGGGATCAGGGAAATGACCAGGAACCAGAGAAGCAGGGTTTTTCCGATTCCCATGTTTTTCAACGTACGATAATCAAATCCCGTAATTGCCTCTTTTAGCCTGTTGAAATATTTTTTGATCATGGTAGCCTCGCGTGTTTAGAAACAAAATTTTTCGATGGTAGTAAAGACATCTTCCGGGTGAAGCGGTTTGGAGATGTAATCATCCATGCCGGCTTCCATGCATTTTTCGCGGTCGCCCTTCATCGCGTTGGCGGTGAGTGCGACAATCGGTGTTTTGGCATTTTTTCCGCCGGAGGTGTTCCGGATCGCGCGGGTGGCTTCGAATCCGTCCATTTCCGGCATCATTACATCCATCAGGATGAGATCGAAGGGAGACAGGTTGGCTTTTTCAACGGCTTCAATACCATTCAAAGCAGTGGTGACCTCCCACCCTTTCCTGGTTAGCAACTGAACCACGATTTTCTGGTTGATCAGTTGATCCTCAACCAGCAGGATGCTGAGTTTGCGGGTGATTTTCCCCATCATCGTACGGGAATCGTTCGTTTTCCGGTCGGATCCCTGCTCCCGGTAAGGATCACACAGGAGTTTGATCAGGTTTTGAAGTTCCCGTTGCAAAACCGGTTTATAGAGAAAAAATTTGATTCCTTCTGATTGCATCATCCTTAATGAATGGATCGATTTATCATCGGTCAGCAAGACAAAAACCGGTGCACACAGATCAGGATATTCGGCGGTAATCATTGGAATCAGGGAAATCCCCGAACAATAAAGCAGCCGGGAACTGATAAAGATGGCTGAATATTTTTTTCCTTTATTGCTCCTGATCAATTCCAGGGCCTCTTTTTCTGTGGTCACCAGGTCGGCCTGGATTTGCCATTCGTTCAAAAAATCAAGAAGTTGATGGCTGTGTTGTTCTTGGTTTTCAAGGATCAGAAAACAGGGAGCAGCAGCGGTTGCAGGCTGGTCAGGTTTCCGGACCGGATCGGGGTCAGGCAGCAGGTGGACCGGGATGGAGACAAAGAAAGTGCTCCCTTTGCCGGGTTCACTTTTAATATTCAGTTCGCCTTCCATCAATTCAACCAGTCTCTTGGTGATAGTCAGTCCCAGTCCTGTTCCTCCGTACGAACGGGTGATCGATCGATCGCCCTGTTCATACGATTCAAAGAGCGCATCGAACCTTCCGGGATCAATTCCGATACCGGTATCCTTCACCGAGAATTTGAGTAAAGCGGCCCCCGCTTCCTTTTCCTTCACTTCGACGGTAAGGGTAACGGAGCCCTGGTCGGTGAATTTGATGGCATTGCCCAGCAGGTTGATCAGGATCTGACGGATGCGGGTAGGGTCGCCCGACAACTTATCAGGCATCAGGGGGAGGTGGTGGCAAAAGAATTCCAGTTTTTTTTGGTACGTTTTGACGGACAACAGGTGAACCACTTTTTCAATGATGTCGCGCAGGCTGAAACTGGTTATTTCAATTTCCAGTTTGTCGGCTTCAATCTTTGAAATATCCAATATTTCGTTGATGATCTCCAGCAACGATTCGCTGCTTTGTTTGATGTCGGTCAGGTGTTCGTAATATTGTTCAGGGATATCCGTATCCATCAGGATCAGGTCGGTCATCCCGATGATTCCATTGAGCGGGGTTCTGATCTCATGGCTCATGTTAGCCAGGAAAGAGCTTTTTGCAATGGTGGCCTCTTCAGCGATCCTTTTAGCCCTGTCAAGCGCCTCGATCGTCTTCTGGAGTTCCCGCGTAGTGATCTGCAGGGCATGCTTTTGTTTGAAGAATTCGATATAGGCCCTGATTTTATTTTGAAGTATTTTCCGGTCTAAAGGTTTGTAAAGATAATCGACGGCGCCTGTCTCGTATCCCCTGAAGATTTGTTTGGGTTGTCTGAAGGTAGCGGTGATGAAGATGATCGGGATGCTTTTTGTGCGTTCGCTACCCCGCATCAATTCAGCAGTTTCAAACCCATCCATCACCGGCATGTTTACATCCAGTAAAACGAGGGAGATATCATGCTCCAGCATGAGCGACAGCGCTTCATTTCCCGAAATGGCCTTGATGATGTTCAGTTCATCACTCCGGATGATGCTTTCCAGGGTGATCAGGTTCTCTATACGATCATCAACAATCAGAATGTTGAATTTTTCCTGTGATGGTATCATGGTGATGAATTAAAAGCTGCTGTCAACGGGAAATAATCCTGATAACACAATCTTTACAAAAGTATTATAAATATATGATTCTGGAAAAAAATCCATTAATTTTGCCGCAACGGTTGACTTCGAATAAAGTCCTAAAAACCAATGCTATGATGACTACTAAGGCGGCCTCCCGGAAGGAGGGAGCAGGGAACAATTATATCGTTTCCATCTCGATTATCGGTTTGTTTTTTTTCATTTTCGGTTTTGTTACATGGTTAAACGGCATTCTGATTCCTTATTTGAAGATCGCCTGTGAATTGACTGATTTCCAAGCATTGTTTGTTGCTTTTGCCTTCTACATCTCTTACACGCTGATGGCTTTGCCCTCCAGCCGGCTCCTGAAAAAAACGGGTTTTAAGCGCGGCATGATGGTGGGTTTATGGGTGATGGCTTTGGGTACTTTGATGTTTATCCCGGCAGCTCTTTTGCGAAATTATGCTTTGTTCCTGTTGGGTCTTTTTATCATGGGAACCGGATTGGCGATCCTGCAAACGGCCTCCAATCCTTACATTACGATTATCGGTCCGAGTGAAACTGCTGCCCGGAGGATCAGCATCATGGGAATCTGCAACAAGTTAGCCGGAGCCGTTGCACCGCTTATCCTGGCCTACTTTATTCTCAGCGACGGCGATGTCTTCGTTAAAGGATTGCAGGGAATGACTGAAGAGGGTCGTATATTGGCGCTCAACGGTCTGGCCAGAAGGGTCATAGGTCCTTATGCAGTCATGTCTGCCGTCCTGCTTCTTTTGGGTTTGTTCATCCGCCGGGCTCCGCTACCCGAAATCGAAACTGAAAGAGAGGGTGTTGTTGAGGAAAGAACGGCAGCCGGGAAACCATCGATCTTTCATTTTCCTCACTTGATACTGGGGGTGATCACACTCTTTTTCTATGTTGGCATTGAAGTGATCGCAGGAGATACCATCATCCGGTACGGATTGTCGCTGGGAGTACCGCTTCAATCGGCCAAAAATTTTACCTCCATCGTGCTCATTGCCATGGTGGTGGGTTACATTCTGGGAATTCTTCTGATCCCGCGTGTCTTATCGCAGAAGGCCGCCCTGGCCTGGTCAGGGATTCTGGGGGTTCTGTTCACGGTGCTGATCACGGTTCTCTCTCCCGAAACCCGGCTGGTCATCCCTTTCATGGATCTTATGACCCTGACTCCCATGGAGATCATCCTTCCCTGGACCTGTCTTTTTGTAGGATTACTGGGACTGGCCAACGCCATGGTATGGCCGGCAGTGTGGCCTTTAGCCATCCACGGGTTAGGCCCTTATATCAAAACCGGTTCTGCGCTGCTCATCATGGCCATCGCGGGAGGCGCCCTGCTACCTCTGCTTTGGGGTTACCTTTCTGATGTATGGTCGCCGCAGCAAGCCTATTGGTTGGGAATTCCCTGCTATCTTTGCATCATCGGATTCGCCCTGTGGGGGCACAAAGTCAAAACATGGAAAATTTAAAACCTATGAAACCGACATTACTGATCCTTGCCGCCGGTATCGGCAGCCGCTACGGAGGACTCAAACAACTCGACCCCATCGGCCCTTCAGGAGAGACGATCATCGATTATTCGGTGTACGACGCGATGCGGGCAGGCTTCGGGAAAGTGATCTTCATCATCAAAGAGGACATTGAACGGGAGTTCCGGGAGATCTTTATTGAAAAACTCCGTGACAAGTTCCCTGCCGATTATGTCTTTCAGGAACTCCGGATGGTGCCAGAAGGGGTCCGGGTCCCTGGGAATCGCCAAAAACCATGGGGTACGGGTCATGCCGTCATGATGGCAGCAGAAAAAATCAAGGAGCCTTTCGCTGTAATCAACGCGGACGATTTTTACAGCAGAAAAGCTTTTGAGTTATTGTCCTCCTACTACCGCGACTGGACTCCTGCCGGTGACCATGATTATTGCATGGTTGGGTACCCGGTCGGCCGCACGCTGTCGGAATTCGGAGCAGTTTCGCGCGGTATCTGCCGCGCCGACGAAAGGAACCTGCTGATGGATGTTGTCGAAAGAACCCATATTGAAAGAAAAGGCCACATGATCGTGTACCGGGATGAAACCGGAACGACCCGGCCGATCAGCCCCGAAACCCTCGTTTCCATGAACTTCTGGGGCTTTACCCCGTCGTTTTTCGATCACCTGAAAGATGGCTTCACCCGTTTTATTAATGACGACGGCGATAATCCTAAAGCGGAATTTTACATTCCCACAGTGGTCAACGACCTGATCAGGAAAAACACAGCCACTGTAAAAGTACTGAACGGACCGGTGCAGTGGTTTGGAATGACCTATCGCGAAGACCGCGAGATGGTGGTCAAAATGATCAGGACGTTGGTAGAACAGGGAGAATACCCTGAAAATTTATGGGGATGACCCAATTTTTTCACCTTCCTGCCGTTTTATCCTTGCTAATACCTATTTTTGCAGGCTAACACCTCTTTTATGGAACACATGAAAATTATGCCCTTCAAACATATCCTGAAAGTTTTTTGTATCAGCGCCGTTATGTTACTTTTCCTGGCGCCTCATGACGCCGCCGCCCAGGTGGTCAAAGAGGCTACCAAAAAACGCATCAGCATCGGGTTCGGCCTCTTTTCCGATATCTGGATGAATACGCCGGATGGCATGAAAACCCGGACGATCAACCAGGGAGTCAACGTGTTTGCTACGTACAACGTGCCTTTTGGAAAAAGTAATTTTGGATTTTCAATCGGGCTGGGCCTTAGCGTCCATAACCTTTATTGGAATTACATGTTCAACGGCAACAACGATTCTCTGCAATTCATTAAAATCCCTGATAATATTAGTTATAAAAGAAGTAAGCTGACCCTTCCTTATCTTGAACTACCTCTCGAATTCAGGTTCAGATCAAAGAGCAAGATTGCGGTCGGTGTAGGCTTTAAGGTCGGGTACATGATGTATGCCCATACCAAATGGGTAGGCGACGATTATCTTTACAATTCCTCTACAACACTTCGTACCTCTGTTAAAGATATTAAGAACATTGAACGGTTTACCTATGGTCCTACGTTGAGGGTTGGCTTCAAATGGATCCATGTGAACGGTTACTATTCGTTGGCCAATATTTTCATGAAAGACAAGGGCCCGGAGATTTATCCGATCACGGTAGGATTGATGCTGATGCCTTTCTGAAACGGTTTTCCTGGTTAGCGCAGCAGCATCATCAGGGCCATTCCGGTCACTCCTAAAAAATACCCCCAATATATTTCCGAAGGTCTGTGAGCATTGAGCTCCAGTCGTGCAAATCCTGTGATACCCGATGCGAGGATCGAGAGGTACAAAGGTATTTCTGCCCGGACGCCGTATTTGATACTGATCCCTAAAAGCAATCCGCAAAGGCTTCCGACTCCTATCATGTGAAGGCTCACCTTGAAATAAAAGTTCAGGATCAGGGTGACGAGGGCAAGCAGTGCACTCCCTAACATGAAATAATTAAAGATGATCGAAAGGGATACTCCCTTCAGGAGGTAATAGGTCAAATAGTAAAAGATTGCCACGGCCAGGATCAGGTAAACTCTTTCTTCGCGCTGATCAACGTAGATGGAGGAGATCAACCGAAACCTGAAGAGGAGAAACGTCAAAAAGAGCGGAAAGAGAACGGCAGTAAGGGCGACCATTCCGAACAGCGTTATTTTATAGCTGAATGGGATCATCAGGTTACTGGTGTCACTTGTGTTGAGCACCAGCAGGAGGACATAGACTGGGATCAGGAGCGGGTGCAGGAGATAGGAGATAACCCTGGCCAAAAGATTTTGCATACGCCGGAAGCGGGTTAGAGTTCTTTTCTGAGGCGGGCCACAGGGATGTTTAGTTGTTTCCTGTACTTGGCAATGGTTCGCCGGGCGATGGTATAACCTTTTGTTTTCAGGATATCCATCAGTTCGTCATCGGTGAGTGGTTTGGATTTATTTTCAGCATCGATGGTATCCGCTAAAATTTTCTTGATCTCGCGGGTTGAGATCTCCTCTCCTTCTGTATTCAGCATCGATTCGCTGAAGAAACTCTTCAGAAGGAGTGTGCCGAAGGGGGTTTGAACGTATTTACTGTTGGCTACCCTGGAGATGGTAGAGATATCGAGGTTGACGATCGATGCGATGTCTTTCAGGATCATGGGTCGCAGCTTGGTATCGTCACCGGTCAGAAAATAGTCATGCTGGTAATCCATGATGGCTTTCATGGTGGTGTACAAGGTATCCTGTCGTTGTCTGATGGCTTCGATGAAGTTGCGTGCCGATTCCAGTTTTTGACGGATAAAAGTCATTGCCGCTTTTTCCCCGGGTTTGTGACGGGATCCGCCATATTCCTGTAACATGTTGATATAATCCCGGTTGAGTGAAAGTTCGGGGGTGTTGCGGCTGTTGAGGGTGAGCTCCAGTTCGTTGTCGATGTTGGTGATGATGAAGTCGGGAACGATATACTGGCTGTCGCGCGAAACCTCCGAAATGGTAATTCCGGGTTTCGGGTTCAGGCGCTGGATCTCTTCGATCGCCTCTTTCAGTTCATCTTCCGCAATGTTTCCTTTTTGGAGGATCTTTTCGTAGTGTTTTTTGCTGAATTCATCGAAATAGTAACGGACGATGATGGCGGCTAAATCAGTGGCATAACTTTTTTCTGGTTTATTCTCAAGCTGGATCAGCAGACATTCCTGAAGGTTCCGTGCAGCAATACCGGGCGGGTCGAATGTTTGAACGATCTTCAACACTTCCAGGATCTCCTCAGGGGAGGCTTCAATGTTCTGGTTAAAGGCCAGATCGTCAGAGAGTGCCGGAATTTCACGGCGGAGATAGCCTGATTCGTCGAGGTTCCCGATGATGGTGGTGGCAATGATGTACTGTTCATCGGTAAAGGGGTGCATCCCGATCTGGGCGATCAGGAAATCCTGATAGCTGATCCCTGAAACGATAGGAATTTCGCGGTTTTCCTCATCCGGATTGCGGTTATCGGCAACCATCCGGTAGGAAGGGATCTCATCTTCATCCACATAATCTTCAAAAGAAAATTCATCTTCCGGTGAACCGGAAGGTTCGTTTTCCGTGAACTCATCCTCTTCCGAATCGATGGAATCGAGGGTTGCTTCCTCCTGCAATTCCTGATCTTCTGTTTCCGTGCTGGCCTCCTCCAGAGCCGGATTCTCCTCTATCTCCTGCTTGATCCGTTGTTCAAGCGACAACAAGGGTTCCTGCAGCAAACGCATGACCAGCACCTGTTGCGGTGATAGCTTTTGTATGAGCCGTTGCTGGAGTTTCTGGTTGAGCATAGGTAACAAATATAACAATTAATCCCGTTTGATTGTTTACCTCGTCGGTGAAAAAATCAATTCGGTCGTCAAATATAGAGAACCTGTCTAATTTCACAAAAAGATCCCCCGGATTTAGATAATTTCGCAGAAAAACAACCATGATGGGATCCCTTCCCGACTTAAAGTCAAACCCTTCCTCCGCCTGGATTCATGTTCTGGTTTGGACCGCTTACTTCATGGTCCCTCTTTTTTTCTTTGAATCCGCTGCCGGGCGGGAACGGTTCATGATCATGGGATGGTTCATGCAACTACTCACCCTTCTTTACTTTTATTATAATTACTCCTTGTTGGTGCCACGGTTCCTTCTCCGGAAAAAAATCGGGGCCTATATTCTCATGCTGATCCTGGGATTGGTGGCAATGAGCATGGTGAACGTACTCTTTGCCATCGCTACCGGCAAGCTGATCGAACACCACCATCCCTTCAATTTCTGGCGTACCGTTACATTCCCTGTCTATCCTGCTCTGCTGGCCTTTGCTCTTAGCAGCGCCACCCGCATTATCATGGAGTACTTTAAAAACGAACGGCAGAAAAAGGAGATGGAAGCGGAAAAACTCTCTGCCGAACTTGCTTTTTTAAAATCACAAGTGAATCCACACTTTCTCTTCAATACCCTGAACAACATCTGTTCGCTGGCGCGGAAAAAATCTGATAATACCGAAAACGCCATCATCAAACTATCGCAAATCATGCGGTACATGCTGCAGGATTCAAAAGATGAATCGGTATGCCTCGACCAGGAGGTGGAATACCTCAGGAATTACATCGATCTGCAACGAATGAGGATCTCCGACAAAGTAAAGGTGACCTTTACCGTCGAAGGACATCCCGAGCAAATCTCGATTGCCCCTTTGTTGCTGATTCCTTTTATTGAAAACGCTTTTAAACACGGGATCAGTTATCTCGATGAAGCAGAGATCTCTATAACCCTTATGGCTTTTCCGGAAGAATTACACTTCAAAGTGATTAACAGGATAGCAAAACCGGTTAAAGAGTTACCCGATCCCGGCTCGGGCATTGGTCTGAAAAATGTGAAACGAAGGCTCGAATTGCTCTATCCGGGGAAACATCAGCTGATCACCCGGGAAAGCGACAATCAATATGAAATAGGGCTGATCATAAACTTTAAATCATGATCCGTTGTATTGCCATTGATGATGAAGCGTTGGCGCTTGACCTGCTGGAAGACAACATCCGGAAGGTTCCCTTCCTGGAACTTGTGCAGCGGTGCCGGAGCGCTGCCGAAGCGATGGATGCTTTGCGGGAAAACATGGTCGACCTGATCTTTCTCGACATTCAGATGCCGGATATTTCAGGCATCCAGCTTCTGAAAAGCCTGACAAACCGCCCACTGGTTATCTTTACCACGGCTTATTCCAATTATGCCCGCGAAGGATATGATCTGGATGTCATCGATTACCTGCTAAAACCCTACTCCTTCGAAAGATTCCTGAAGGCTGTTAACAAGGTGAGAGAATACATTGATCTCCGCGAAAATGCTGGCATTCTGGCAATTTCTGAGGGAAAGTCACGCATACCCACCTGCCTGTTTGTTAAATCCGATTACAAACTGGTAAAAATCAGTTTTGAAGATATTACATATATAGAGGGCTTAAAAGATTACGTGAAAATCTATACCGGCGATCGCCCGGTGATCACCCAGATGAGCATGAAATCGCTGGAAGAAAAACTTCCTGCCCGCGATTTTCTCAGGGTTCATCGCTCTTATATCGTGGCTTTCGCGAAAATTGAAAGTGTGCAAAAACAACTCCTGACTATCGGGAAAAAGGAGATCCCGGTAAGCGATTATTACCGGGAAGAATTATACAAGCGAATCAACTATAAAAAACAGGATGATAAAGATGAATAAACTGATTTGGATGATGATCCCCCTGTTGCTTGCAGGAAACGGGGTCACGGCCCAGGTAAAGCGATGGAAATTCCGGGAGTGCCTGGACACGGCCCTTGTGCACAACATCACGGTGAACCAGAGCCGGTTAACCAATGAACTGAACAAAGTGAGCCTCGAACAATCCAAAGCGGGCCGGATTCCCAGCGTGAGCGCCAATGCCAGTGAAGGGCTGAGCCTTGGTAAAAATGTCGATCCGACCACCAACTCGTTTGTGACCCAGGCCTATCACTCTACCAACCTGTCGATCAACGGCAGCTACAACCTTTTCAATGGCCTGCAAAATGCCAACACCATCCGCCAGAATCGTCTGAACGTGGAAGCAGGACAGTACGACATTGAAAAAGTAAAAAATGATGTCACGCTGAATATCACCACCGGGTACCTGCAGGTGTTGTTCGCTTATGAGGTGTTGTCGGCCGCTAAAAACCAGGCAGAAGTTACCGCCGCACAGGTCGACCGGACGCAAAAAATGGTGGAAGCAGGCAAATCACCCGAAAGCGATCTGCTCCAGATACGCTCCCAGCAGGCTACCGATAACCTGTCGGTGATCACGGCACAAAACCAATTGGATTTGGCAAAAGTCACCCTGATGCAACTGATGGAAATACCGGTGACCGACCTGTTCGACGTGGAAATTCCTACCATGCTGGAACCCACGCAGCAAATCCTGAATACCAACGAGGAGATCTACCGGCGTTCACTGGCGGTCATGCCCCAGATTACAGGCTATACGATCAAAACTGATGCCGCCCTCATGGCGCAGAAAGTTTCGGAAGGAGCCCGCTGGCCCCGGCTGACCCTGGGCGCCAACCTTAATACCAACTTTGCTTCCAGCCGCACCCAGGGCTCCGTCGTGAACCCCGAAGGATATCCTTTCTTTGAACAAATCTGGGACAACATTGGCCAGTCACTGAATCTTGGATTGTCCATCCCCATATACAGCAACCGCCAGATCAAAAGCAACATCGACCGAGCAAAGATCAACGTGTTGAATGCCCGTTTGAATGAACAAAATGTGAAAAATGTCCTGAGAAAAAACGTGGAACAAACCGCTACCGACCTGAAAGCTGCTTCTAAAAAATATGAAGCAACACGAGAACAACTCAGGGCGGTCGAAGCTGCTTACCTCAACGCGGAAAAAAAATACGGGGTGGGAGTCATGAACGCGACCGATTTTCTGATCCAGAAAAACAATTTTTTTCAATCGCAGTCGAACCTCATACAAGCCAAGTATGACTACATTTTCAAAAGCAAAATCCTGGACTTTTATCAGGGTAAAGACATACAAATCAATTAGTTGTAAAATATTTTCAAAATCAATCATCAACAGGTAAAGCGTTAACCATGAAAACGAAGTATTGGATTATAGCAGGAGTATTGGTCGTTGTGATCGCGATTGGAGCCTGGTTTCTTTTCGGGAAAAAGAAAACGGAAACCGCGGGAACCTGGCGTACCGCCAAGGTAGAAAAGGGCGATGTACAGGTCACGGTCAAAGCCAGCGGGACTTTGCAGGCTGTCACCACCGTACAAGTCGGGACACAAGTCTCAGGGATCATTAAGAACATCTATGTCGATTTTAATTCGGTGGTCAGGGAGGGGCAAATCATAGCACTCCTTGATACCACCTACCTGGCCCAGGCTGTGGATGATGCAAAAGCATCGTTGAAAAGAGCTGAAATCCAGGTTAATCAAGCCAAACGCGATTATGATCGTACCAAAACCCTGTTTGAACAGAAGGTAATGGCCCAGGCCGATTACGATCTTGCCCTGAGTACCTATGAAACGGCTGTAACCAATGCCTCATCGGCACAGGCAGCGTTGAACAGAGCCAAAATCAACCTGCGGTATGCCACAATCCTGGCCCCCATATCAGGCGTGGTGGTTTCACGGGCAGTCGATGTCGGACAAACCGTTGCCGCCAGCTTCAGCACACCAACCATGTTCACCATTGCCAACGATCTGACCAAGATGCAGGTACAGGCCAGCATTGATGAAAGCGATATCGGAAAGATCAAGGTGGGACAGGAAGTATCGTTCACCGTGGATGCTTACCCGGAAATTACTTTCGGGGGTACTGTACAACAGGTGCGTCTGCAACCGGTTACCAGTCAGAATGTGGTGAATTATACCGTGATCATTGATGTGCCCAACGATGAGCTGAAACTTTTACCCGGGATGACGGCCAACATCACCGTGATGATTGAGGAGTCAAAGGATATCCTGAAAGTTCCCGCTACAGCCTTGAGGTTTATGCCGCCACAGGAGTACATCGATGAAATGATGAAAAACCTGCCCGATTCGGTGAAAAACCGCTTTGGACCCGGAGCAAGTAAAAACCGGCCATCGGGAATGGGAATGGGCGTAGGAGTGGCAGAGCGACCCCGTGGCACCGGGGCGCCGACCAAAGGTAATGCCCCCACAGCCCGTCCGAAGATGGGACTTATCTGGGTCAAGGAAGGAGAACAACTCAAACCCCACCGGGTGAAGGTCGGATTAACCGATGGCAGTTATACCGAAGTGAAAGGAAGGGATCTCAAAGAAGGAGCTGATGTGGTATTGGGAAGTAACGGCGTAACCTCTACACAGTCAACCCAACAACAAAATCCTTTTGGTCCGCCGCGGATGCCAAGTGGCAGGGGAGGACGGTAATATGGACAAAGCGATCATTTCGGTCAAGAACCTGGTCAAGATATATACCATGGGGGATGTCGAAGTCCATGCCCTGAGGGGTATCAACCTGACCATCGAGAAGGGTGATTTTGTAGCCATCCTGGGAAAAAGCGGATCGGGAAAATCAACCTTTATGAACATCCTGGGTTGCCTTGATGTTCCTACCCGCGGAGAATTTTTGCTCGACGGGGTAGATGTCGGCAGCCTGGCTAAAGACCAGTTGGCCAACCTGAGGAACCTGAAGATAGGGTTTGTCTTTCAGTCGTTCAACCTTCTTTCACGCACTTCGGCGATGGAAAATGTTGAACTTCCCCTGATGTACAACCGGAAAATCTCTTCAAAGGAGATGCACAAGCGGGCCCTCACAGCCTTGGAGTCAGTTGGTTTGGCCGGCCGTGCCCACCATATGCCCAACCAACTTTCAGGTGGTGAACAACAACGGGTGGCGATTGCCCGGTCACTGGTCAACGACCCCGTCGTGATCCTGGCTGATGAACCCACCGGAAACCTTGACACCCGCACCAGTATTGAGGTGATGGATATTTTCCAACGGCTGAACGAACAAGGAATTACCGTAGTCATCGTGACCCATGAAACGGATATCGCCACCTTTACCAAGCGGAACATTACTTTCCGCGACGGAAAAATTATACGTGAAGTGGTGGTGGAAAAACCCCGCCTTGCAAGGGAAGAATTATTGCTGATACCTGCTGTAACAGAGGAGGAGCTATGAAAATCAAAAATCTCATTAAGGCTGCCGTTCGTTCGCTGACGAAAAACAAAATGCGCAGTTTTCTTACCATGTTGGGGATCATAATCGGCGTGGCCTCTGTCATCGCGATGATCGCTATCGGACAAGGATCCAAAACCTCTATCCAGGCACAAATTTCTACCCTGGGGACCAATGTCCTGATGATCTGGCCTCAGGCCAGTAGTACCGGAGGTGTCAGGATGGAAGCCGGCTCTTCACAAAAAATGACCCTGGAAGATGTAAAAATCATAGAAACACGCTGTCAGTCAGTTAAGTACATTACACCCCAGACGCGTACCAGCGGACAACTCGTAGCCGGGAACGTGAACTGGCGTACTTCTGTGTATGGTGTTTATCCCAACTACTTTGAAATCCGTAATCTGAAACTCTCCTCCGGGACGGTCTTTTCTCTGGCCGATGAACGAAGCGCAGCCAAAGTGTGTGTTGTCGGGCAAACCATAGTCAATGAACTGTTCGGTGAAAATGCGGATCCGATCGGCAGTTACATCAGGATCAATAAAATTCCTTTTCAGATCGTAGCTATAGCGGAAAGAAAAGGACAAAACCAATTTGGACAAGATCAGGATGATATGGTGATCGCACCTTTTTCCACGGTTCAGAAGCGGATGCAGGCCATCACGTATGTCCAGAGCATGCTGGCTTCAGCTCAGAGTGAAGCGTTGATCCCGGTTGCGTCGCAGGAGATAACAGAGGTGCTGAAGGCTAAACACAACCTGGGGCCTTCCGAGGATCCTGATTTCACCATCCGTACCCAGACCGATATCGCTGCGATGGCCACCTCCACTTCTTCTATCATGACGGTTCTTCTGGCTACCATTGCCAGCATTTCCCTGCTGGTTGGAGGAATCGGGATTATGAACATCATGCTGGTTTCGGTCACCGAACGGACCCGCGAGATCGGGATCCGCATGAGCGTGGGAGCCAGGGGTCGCGACGTACTGATGCAGTTTCTTATTGAAGCATTGATGATCAGTCTGCTGGGTGGTCTCATCGGGATCTTCCTGGGGATGATCGTTTCACAAATCATTGCCTCTGTTCTGAGTTGGCCGGTGACGATCACTTCACAATCCATCCTGATGTCGTTTCTCTTCTCCTCAGCAATCGGGATCTTTTTTGGCTGGTATCCTGCCCGGAAAGCGGCCCGGCTGAATCCGATCGACGCGCTCCGGTATGAATAACCTCATGGAACGCCCGCAACCAACATTAGCCTGTTCATAAAATCTGCGAGCGACAGGAAAATATTTGGTTTAAAAGCGGTTATTTTGCAGGACATGATGGACAATTATACCATCCTGATCCCGGTACTCCTCTCGTTTCTGATCCTGGTCATGCCCTCCGGGATAAGGTACTATTATACTTTGGCAGTTACCTTGCTGGCTGTACTTATTACTGCCATCCCGGCCTTCAACGCGATCCTTCATCCCGGGGGAGCGGTAACTACTTTTGATGCCAAAGGCCTTGGCGGTCACGTCATTTTTACGATTGATACCCTCAGCGGTTTTTTTATCCTGGTCACCCATTTTACCGTCCTCGCCGGGCTCCTTTATTCACGGGGGTACCTCTCTTCGTACCGGCAGTCAAAAAGTCCGGCGGAACTGGCCTTGCATAATTTCAGTTTCGTCTGGCTGCACTTTTCCATGCTGGGCGTACTGATGCTGAACGATGGCCTGGCCTTTCTCATTGCCTGGGAATTAATGGCCGTTTCTTCCTTCATGCTGATCCTGTTTGAAGCCGAAAAGAGGGAAACCCTCAAAACGGCTGTCAACTATCTGATCCAGATGCACGTAGGTTTTTTCATGCTGGTGGTCGCTTTTCTGATCTGCCGTGAGGGTACCGGGGCGATGCGTTTTGATGCCTTACAAATCTATTTTACGCAACACCGGGCAGCGCCGCTGTTTTTTCTTTTTTTTGCAGGATTTGCCATCAAGGCAGGTTTTATTCCCCTCCACACCTGGCTGCCCGAAGCCCATCCCGCTGCACCTTCACACGTGTCAGGGGTGATGTCGGGGGTAATGATCAAAATGGGCATTTATGGCATCGTGCGGGTTATGACCTATGTTCAGTCAGATTTTTTATTGATCGGGATCATCCTGCTCATCATCAGTTCGGTGACCGGACTGATGGGTGTGATGATGGCCATCGTGCAACACAACCTGAAAAAACTACTGGCCTATCACAGCATTGAAAATATCGGCATCATCGGGATCAGTTTAGGGGTTGGCATGACAGGAATCGGACTGGCCAACCCGCTTTTAATCACACTGGGATTTGCCGGTGCATTGCTGCATGTATTGAATCACTCGTTGTTCAAACCTCTTTTATTCTTCAGTGCCGGATCGGTCTATCAGGCGTACCATACCCTTAACATGGAAAAGCTGGGCGGCGTGATCCACAGGATGCCCCATACCGCAGGACTTTTTCTGATGGCTGCACTGGCCATCTGCGGATTGCCCCCGCTCAACGGGTTTATTTCCGAGTTTTTGATTTTCAGCGGATTGATCGTGGGATTGTCAGCCGGGAATGTCTATCACTCGATTGCCCTGATGGGCGTTCTGGTCGCGCTGACCCTTATCGGCGGACTGGCTATCTTTTGTTTCACCAAAGCGTTCGGTGTTGTTTTTCTGGGATCTCCACGACAGACCACGGAGCCAAAAGTCAGGGAAGCGACCCCGGGAATGCTCTTTCCGCAGTACCTGCAACTGCTCCTGATTCTTTTCATCGGATTGCTCCCCTGGTTGCTGATCCGTCCGCTGTCGGAAATCGTTGCTGTCAGCTTTAAAGCAACACCCTGTACCCTGCCGGATACGTTTTACACAATCCTGCAAACCGTTTCCCTGATCAGTCTTATCCTTATCCTGGCCACCGGAGCGATCCTGCTTCTCAGAAAGTGGGTTTTGCAAAGGAAAACGATGGTACAAGGTCCTACCTGGGGCTGCGGTTATACTGCAGGGACAACCCGGCAACAATATACCGCCACCTCCTATGCTTCCTCTTTCGGCGATCTGGCCCAGCCACTGCTGCAACAAAAAGAAGATTTTACACCGCTGACAGAGGATGAATTATTCCCCCGGCAACGCAACTACGCCATCCATCCCTCCGACAGTTTCCGTTCAGCCATCCTCTGGCTGACCGGGTTTACCATGACGGCACTGAAAAAGATTGCAAGGCTCCAGACGGGCAATATCCAACACTATATCCTGTATGCTTTTATCTATATCCTCATCATTTTTATCCTGCTTTATCTGAAAATCGTATAATGGCCCTTCTTTTTTGTATCGTTACTGCTGTTTTCTTTCCCGGGATCATTCTCCGCACCAAGAGCATTGCCTCCGGGCGGAAAGGCCCGGGCATCCTCCAGCCCTGGAAGAATGTAGCGGTTTTGGTTCAAAAAGGAAGTGTCATCAGTACAGTAACCAGTTTTATTTTCAGACTGGCGCCTGCCGTCTATCTGGCCACCATCCTTTGTGCTGCTTTGCTTCTGCCACTACCGGGTTTTGAACCATTGCTCACTTTCCCGGGCGATTTTGTATTGATGGCCTACCTCCTTGCCTTGGGCAAATTTCTTTTCATCCTTGGAGCACTCGATACCGGCAGTAGTTTTGAAGGGATGGGAGCGAACAGGGAAGCACTCTATTCCATGTTGGCAGAACCTGCATTTTTTATTTTGTTCGGTTCTCTCGCCCTGCTTACAGGCCACCAATCCATGACCGACATTTTCGACACCTTCCGTTTCGCCGGACCGCAGGGGATCATCATCGGATTTATCGCGGTGTACCTGTTGATCCAGATAGCGATGATCGAAAACAGCCGTATGCCGGTCGATGACCCGAAAACCCACCTGGAGCTGACCATGGTTCATGAAGTAATGATCTTAGACTACAGCGGGTTTGACCTGGCCATCATCCAGACAGCTACTGCACTGAAATTCGGGATCTATGGTACGCTCATTGCCAACATCATCTTGCCGGCGACCGGCACTTTTATCTGGCTGATTCTCCTTTCACTGGTCATCCAGGGCCTCTTCGCCTCCCTGATCGGGTTCCTCGAATCGTTCAGGGCACGCAAAAAACTGGCAAAAAACCCGCAATTCATCTTTACCCTGAGTTCCATTGCCATGGTGGCTTTTATCCTGATTTTACTGATCATTTTTATAATCCCGGGCCAATGAACGCAATGATCGTCGTCATCTTCGCCATCTCGTTGATATACCTCAGTATTACCGAGCGTTTCAGGATCTATGCAGGGTTGATCGGTTTTCAGGGTTTGCTGCTCTTTGTCCTTTCATTCATCGAATTGAATACCATTACGTTAGCAACTTTGATATTTGTTACCCTGGAAACCCTGGTGTTCAAGGTGATCATCGTTCCCTGGTTGCTTTTCAGGATCATTAACAAAACGGGTATCTCCAGAGTCCACGAAAAATCCTTGCCCGGTTTCTACTCCCTGATCATCGTTTCGGCAGGACTGCTCCTTAGCATTATGGTTTCACTGTCGATGAATACCACGCCCGAAAAGATGCTCTTTTTTACAGTGGCCCTCTTTGCCGTTTACACCGGATTGTTCCTGATCATTTCGCATCGTAAGATATTTGCCCACCTGGTCGGTTTTCTCGTCCTCGAAAACGCGGTATTGCTACTTTCCCTGGCGATCGGTAGCGAAATGCCCATGTTGATCAATATCGGGATACTGCTCGATATTTTTGTGAGCGTGTTGATCCTCGGGATATTTACCATGCGACTGAAAGAACATGCCCATGAACTGACCCTGTTGAAAGATGAATAAAGGAAAAACCATTAAAGCGTTAGTCCGGTTCATCATGGTCATTTACCTGGTGATCCATGTGGGATTTACCCTCTTTTGCTGGTTTCATCTGGATGAGACGCTTTTTGAATTTTTCACCCTCGATGCTTTGGGGGTTCTTTTATTGTCGGTTCTGTCGTTGTTGTCGATCACGACAGTCATCCATGGCTTTATTTACCTGAAAAATGACCCGTCACGCCATTACCTGCTTTATCACGTTGCCCTTCTTGCCCTGATAACTGCCATGTCGGGCGCTTACCTAGCCAACGGGATGACAACGGTCTGGATTTTTGTGGAGGCCACTACCCTGGCTGTTGCAGCACTCATTTACCATGATCGTACACCGGTAGCACTGGAAGCAACCTGGAAATATATCTTTGTCTGTTCGGTGGGCATTGCACTGGCCTATTTAGGGATTCTTTTTCTTGGATTCACAGTCCATGATGCACGGTTACTGCATCTCTCCTTCAGCAGTGTTACCGAAATCGCAAAAATGGCCAATCCCCTGTACCTGAAAATCGCTTTCATATTCGTCCTGGTAGGTTACAGCACCAAAATGGGCCTCTTTCCCATGCATACGGTAACGGTGGATGCCCACACTGTCGCCCCCGCCCCCGTCAGCGCGTTCATCAGCACCGCCCTGATGAATGTCGGATTCCTCGCCATCTTCCGGATCTATGGTTTGTTTTCTGCCACCACCATCCTCCCTTTTATGAACAACGTACTTTTATTGTCGGGGCTTCTCTCCCTTCTTGTTTCGGCCGGGTACATGCTCAAAGCCAAACACAACAAAAGAATGTTGGCCTATTCCAGTCTGGAAAATATGGGCATTGTGGCCATAGCCCTGGGGGTTGGAGGTATCGGGTATTATGCCGCCATCCTGCACCTGGTGCTCCATTCTTTGACCAAAGCCGGATTGTTCTACCAGATCGGACAGTCCTACCGCGTAATGGGAAGCTATTTACTGGATGAATCGGGCAATTATATGAAACTTCAACCCGCCGGAGCCACGGCATTGCTGGTCGGCTTTCTGTGTATCACGGCCATTCCCCCTTCCGGGATGTTCATCTCCGAACTCTACTTGTTGCAAGCCATGATCGCGCGCGGAAATTATGTATACCTTGTGCTTACTATTCTCATCCTTTGTTTCGTGTTGTATGCCTTGCTGACGCGCGTACTGCACATCGTTTATTCCCAACCCCGCACCCTTTCCGGACATCCTCATGGAAAAGTCTCCCCCTGGGAAACACTTCCGCAATACTTTCTTTTCGCACTGGTTATCTTCCTCTGTTTCATCCAGCCGGCTCCTTTCCGGAATATAATAGAATCCATCATCAACACCCTTCCCCGATGAACGGAAACAATCCTTATGCTGAGGTGAAATCCAACCCGTTCGCGATCAGTTTGGCGGAGGTACCAATATTGGATTATCCTCTCTTTTTCAGGTTGGTGGATGCGTTTATGGCAGAAAAAGGGAACCACTGTCTCTCCTATTTTGCCTATCCTTTTCACGACCGGTTACGGATGGTCTGCTGTATAGGGTTGGACAGGAGCCATGCCATCCGTATCTTTTCCTATGAATGGAAGGCGGGCATGGACAGGCCTCCCGACGCCTTAACAGCCCGTCACCCTGCTTTTCACGGGTTCGAGCGGGAACTGTATGAAAACCATGGAGTTCCTTTTACCGGACACCCCTGGCTGAAACCCGTCCGATATCCGGCCGACCGCCATCATCAGCATGAGATGATGGGCGGTTATCCCTTCTATACCATCGAAGGAGAGGAGTTGCACGAGGTGGGAGTAGGACCGATCCATGCCGGGGTGATCGAACCGGGCTATTTCCGGTTCATCTGTCATGGCGAAACCGTTTTTCACCTGGAGATCCAATTGGGTTATCAACACCGCGGAGTTGAAAATGCATTGATCGAACAACCCGGAATCCTCAAGAGATCAGTTTTGGCAGAAAGTATTGCAGGGGATACGGCTGTCGGCCATTCCCTGGCTAACGCCTTGTTGACCGAAGCATTGGGAAGCAAAGTCATAGGAGAGAAATTATCGATAGAAAGGGAGATTGCCCTGGAGATGGAGCGGATCGCGGTACATATCGGGGATATGGCTGCCTTGTGCAATGATGTGGCTTATCAATTGGGACAGGTGGTGAATGAAGCGCTCCGGACCCTGGTCATCAACACAACCCAGCGATGGTGTGGCAATCGCTTCGGGAAGGGACTGATCCGCCCTTGTGGTACGCGCTATCCATTGACACCGGCAATGAAAAACGACCTGCTGCAAAATCTTGAAGAAGTGGAGTCCCGGTTTCATCAGATCACCGATCGGATTTTTTCGATGCCCAGTGTCCTGGGTCGTTTTGAGGCTATCGGAAAGGTAACGGAGCAGCAGGCGCTATCGATCGGTGCCGTCGGGATGGCGGCCCGTAGCAGCGGTTTGGCGAGGGATACCCGTTGGTCTCATCCGACAGGGAGCCGGATTAACAATCGTTACGAGCCGGTGGTCATCCCTTCAGGGGATGTTTGGGCCAGGGCTCGGCTTCGCAAGCTGGAAGTCGAGAATTCCATCATGATGATCCGGGAATTGGCCCGAAAATGGGAGGAAGCGGGATCAATGAATGAACCTTGTTATACTTTCCCTTTTCAACCCGAAACCCTGGCTGTTTCACTGACAGAAGGGTGGAGGGGAGAGATCTGTCATGCGGCGGTAACCGGGAAACAGGGAGAACTGCTCCGGTACAAGGTGAAAGATCCTTCTTTCCATAACTGGACGGCCCTGGCACTGGCTGTAAGGAACCAGGAGATCTCCGATTTTCCGCTGTGCAATAAAAGCTATAACCTCTCATATTGTGGCCATGATCTTTAACGCAAGGATATAAATATCAGTATGATACTCCGCGAAATACCCATCCTTCTCCGCCATGGCCGGCAATCGATCCCTGACTTGAGGAAGGCTGCACCTCCCGTACATTTCAGAGGCAGGCCAATGATCAGCGGGGAGATCACGCCGGAAGAAACTGACCGGCTGGTGCGGCTGTGCCCTGTATCGGCTATTGCCGCTGATCCCTGTTCCATCGATCTGGGGAAATGTGTTTTTTGCCGGGAGTGTGAGTTTACTTTCCCGGGGAAGATCCGTTTTACCAACGACTACCGGTTGGCTACCAACGACCCACAGCGATTGATCGTGAGGTCAGGGCAAGACGGACCCATCCGCCTCGATCCGGAAAGGATCAGGGAAGTGATTCTCAGGACCTTCAGGCATGCTCTCAAACTCCGTCAGGTTTCGGCAGGCGGTGACAATGCTGCAGAAATGGAGTTGAATGCCGCAGGCAATGTCAATTTCGACATGGGCCGCTTCGGGATCGAGTTTGTGGCTTCACCCCGCCACGCCGATGGCATTGTGATAACCGGACCGATCTCAGCCAACATGGCTGCCGCACTGAAGATCTGTTATGATGCCGTTCCGGAACCTAAAGTGGTCATATTGGCCGGAAGCGATGCCATCAGCGGAGGGCTTTTTCAAAACGGAAGAGCCATCGACCGGTGGTTTCCCAGTCACATCAAACCCGATTTACTGGTGCCCGGGAATCCTCCCCATCCCTTGACATTTATCAACGGGGTACTCGACATGACAGGACATCCATAATCAATTTTAATTGATTATCTTCGCTTTGATTTATCAACCATAAAATCATGCTGGAAATACCCCGGAAAATCATGAAATACTTTTTCTCAGGATTCCTCCTGGTAGTTCCGTTACTGGCCACGGCACAGTTTGGCGAAAAAAGAGATTCACTCGACTACTATAAATACCTGGCACAGGCAGAGTATGATATGGTCGCCGATTATGAGTCATCCGTTTATTACGCCACCAAGGCCATTCACCTGGATCCCCGTGATTTTGAATTGTACGAATTGCGTGCCGTCGCGAGAGATTTCCAGGGCGACTATGCTGGTATGGAGAACGATCTTTCCATTGTACTGCAGTTAGATCCCAGTAATTTTGCCGCGTACGACGGTCGTGCTTACGCCCGGGTGAAGCTTAAAAAATACCGGGAAGCCATCCAGGACTTCGACTTTCTGATCCAGACAGAACCTGCCTTTGCCGGCTACTACGTCGAACGGGGGTTCATCCGGCTGCAACTCAAAGAGCTTGATGCAGCTTGTGAGGATTTCCGGCAGGCCAATATTCTTGGTTCCATCCCCGGGTACCAGGCGTTAATGGATCATTGCTACCGGTGAACAAAGTAAAAAACGGCCAGATTGAAAAGAAAAAATCAGGATAGATATATGTGTTTTGTTAGAATAACATATACATAATATTGAAACATGGTTGAGGATTACAATGGTTATTTCAAAACATGGTGGGTACGAAATAAGGCCATCCTTCTTTTTTCGCTGTGCATCGCGATCCTCTGTTACGGTTACGAAATCTTTAATTTCTCCCTCTCGATTGATGAAGAGATCGCCTCTTTTTCTGATGCCAATGGTCGTAAGACCTATCTTCTGATCGGTCGATGGGGGACTTACCTGCTGAATCACCTGTTGTTTTCACAATCGATCATCCCCTATGCTCCCTTTCTTTTGGGGGTGTTGTGCCTGGCTTTGAGTGGTGTTTTACTGGCAGGCAATCTGCCCGGAAGCACGGCATCAAAAATTATCTTCCTCACCATTTTCATAACATCTCCGTTTCATTCTTATTACCTTGCTTTTAACACAGCCGATCCCTTTTTCGGGATCGGGATGATATTCACTATTATCAGTTATTCTGAGGCGGTAAAAGGCCTGTCAAGTGGTAAGAAATCATCATTTCTGTTTTCATCCTTATTGCTGGCCTTTGCTTTATCGATTTACCAGGCCCTTTTTTCATTCTTCGTGACCCTTGTTGTCTTCCACTTTTTATTGACGTTGCGCGATAATGAAACTGTTCCTTTACGCGGCTCATTTAAAGATGCAGGACTTTTTCTCCTTCTCGCTGTTTTTGCCTTGGGAATTTACAAAGCAGGCGATATCGTGGCAAGATGGATTTTCATCGATGGTTCAAATATTTCCGGAGCGACCTATCTCGAAGCCTACAAGGGTTGGGGGAAAGCGCCGGCCAGGGAGATTCTTGACAACCTGAACCAGTCAACCCTGAAATTTTTTACAGGAAAGATGATACCTGCAGGCAGTTATATCACCGTTCTTTCGGTAATATTGCTTGTTCCTTTGCTTTTTTGGCAGTTATCTCGGGGGAAAACAAACCTGTTACACAAAGTGATCCGAACAGGGTTGGTGGTAGTGTTGCTGTTTGCCCCATTCACCCTGATGTACCTTAATGGGGCGCCATTGCAGGTCCGGTCGATGCTGGCCTTTCCTTTAATGCTGGCGATGCTCTGGTGGTTGCCTTTCGAACGCCTGGGCAATTATTGGAAGCAAATGATGCTGGTGTTGGGACTCGTCGTTTTCATCAACAACATGACGACCACAACCCGGTTGTTCTACTCTTCCACAATGACCTGGCAAGCCGACAGGGAACTGGCCAACCGGCTCCTGGAAAGAATCCATGCATTGGAATTTCCGAAGACTGACGAAAAGATACCGGTCGTCTTTTTTGGTGCCTACTCGCATCCTGCCAACCGGCTTTTCATTCATTCCGATATCTTCGGAGCCTCTTTTTTTGAATGGGATCATTGCAATCCATCGAGGATCACTGGTTTTTTCAGGACCCTTGGGATAGAAGAGTTACAGGTGATTCCCGAATCCAAAACCAGCAGGCAGGTACATGATTCGGTTCAACATATGCCCGTTTGGCCACGGCGAGGATCAGTAGGCCTGATCGACGGTATCGTGGTGGTAAAATTAAGCCGGATTCAACCCTGAAACCTGAAACCTGAAACATGAAACTACAGGGATTTGATGTTTCCTTGGAACAATTAACAGAGAACCATCCGCCCGGATATTGTCAACAGGTAGCCGAAATCCACATTGAACGAATCCTTCACGGGGTGCTCCCGTTGCTGGGGATTCAGTTGTTGAGCCGAATCTACAGCGAATTGTCACGTTTACCGCAGGCCGGGGTTTGGGTGGCCCTGCATGATTACCAGGTCATCGGGTTCATTGCAGGATGTTCGGATACCCGTAAAACATTTCGCCGGCTGCTTTTCCGCCTTCAATGGCCAATTGCGGTCTTTATCGTAGAATCCCTCTTCCGGCATAACCTGATAAAATTTGTCAAGATCGTCCTTTACCCGCTGATCTCGGGGTCGGTGAAAGAACATTCTTTTAAGGAATGTAAAAGTGTTAAACCCGAAATCCTTTCTATCGCTGTAAGTCGTGACCACCAAAGCAATGGATTGGGGCAGCACCTTGTCTTCGCCTTTGAAGAAATGCTTCAGGACTGGCAATGCAAGGGAATGTACCGGGTAGCTTCGAATATTTCAGGGGCTTCATCCAATAATTTTTACCTGAGAAACGGTTTTTCTCCCTGCCATAATGTCAAACTCAACGATAGCTGGCTTCAGGTTTATCTCAAAAAGATCCCCGAAAGAAATTCCCCGGCAGGGCCCGATACTGAGTATTTAAAACCCTGATTAACAACCGACAAAGAGCCTTTTCTCAGATACCTCGCACCACCTGGTGACAACCGTTTCCCCTCCGGGCTGATAAAAAGTGGTACCTTTGCAAAAAAACTGAGACCTATGAATAATTTTGATTTTTATAACCCTGTGAGAATTGTATTTGGCAGGGGAAGACTTGAAGCTATTGACCAACTGATCCCGGCAGAAGCTGCCGTGCTCATCACTTATGGTGGGGGAAGCGCTGTCAGGAGTGGATTGATTGAAAAAGTCAAAAAACTTTTGGGAAACCGCCGCGTGCAAGAATTTGGCGGTATTGAGCCCAACCCGCGTTATGAAACCTTGATAAAAGCGGCCGGGGTAGTACGTGCCCAAAAAATTGATTTCATGTTGGCCGTTGGCGGCGGATCTGTCATCGATGGCACCAAATTCATCGCGTTGGCTGCTGCCTGTAAAGGAGAGGCAACCGATTTGTTAAAATTCGGATTTCGCAGGATCAATCACCCGGTTGTCGGGGATGTTGTCCCTTTCGGCACCGTGTTGACCCTTCCGGCCACAGGATCGGAGATGAACGATGGGGCCGTGGTGAGTTATGGCAATGGCAAGTTCCCGGTAATGAGCGACCTGACCTTCCCTCAATTTTCGATATTAGACCCTGCCATCACTTTCACCCTTCCCCCGATCCAGGTGGCCAACGGAGTGATCGATGCCTTTGTTCACACTACAGAACAATACCTCACTTATCCGGTGGATGCCAAACTTCAGGACCGGATGGCCGAGGGTATTTTGCAAACCCTCATCGAAACCGGGGGATTAACGATCAGAGAACCTGAAAATTACGGTGCCCGCGCCAACCTTGTCTGGTGTGCTACCATGGCATTGAACGGGCTGATCGGAACCGGAGTTCCGCAGGATTGGGCTACCCACATGATCGGTCATGAGCTCACTGCCCGGTTTGGTATAGATCATGCCCAGACGCTGGCCATCGTCCTGCCTTCCTTACTGGAGGTTCGCAGGGAACAAAAAAGGGCAAAACTGCTGCAGTATGCTGAACGGGTATGGCAAATTTTTAACGGTACCGAAGAGGAGAAGATCGACGGCGCCATACAAAAGACACGTGCTTTCTTCGAAAGTCTGGGCGTAAAGACACGTCTTTCACAACACGGGGTCAGAAAGGATGAACTGAATGAGATTGTCGATCAACTGACGGAACATGGGATGACGGCACTTTCTGAAACCCGCGATCTGACGCCTGCCATCAGCCGTACGATCCTGGAAAAGGCCTTTTAAGAGCCTTCGGGTGGAAGATTATCTTTTCACCAGGCGACCGGTCTTAACACCGGAATCGCTGATCACCCTGATCAAATAATAACCGGCAGGTAAGGAGGAAACATCCGGGACCGACCGGGAACCTGTATGCCGGTAACTGATCAAAGGCAGGCCATTCAGGTTATTGATTTCAATGAGGCTGCTCCCAGCGGTTTCCCCCGTTGCGATGGTCACTTTGTCTGTTGCGGGGAGGGGATAGACTATCAACCCGTTAGAAACCGGTAACCGGTCGGGAACGCCGACAAAAAATCCTCCCCCGTTGGTCGTTTTCAGGATGGTTCCAAAAATTCCTGATATATATCCGGTATCTGGATTGAGAAAGTGGATTGAAAACAATTCGTTGGTGCTCCCGGAAGTCAACGGTCCCCAATATTCTCCGCCATCCACTGTTTTCAGGATTAAACCGAGTCCCCCGACAGCATACCCGGTAAGGTTATCAGCAAACTTAACGCCATCCAGGTTGGTGCTGCTTCCCGTAAGGGTGGAGGTCCAATCGGCTCCACCGTTCGTGGTCTTGATCAAGGTACCGAACATTCCTGCAGCAAAAGCGGTATTGGCATCGGTACAATCGATAGAATACAATCCATACCAGGTTCCGCTGGGCTGGATGATGTTCCAAGTCTCACCTCCATCGGTCGTTTTTGCTATTACGCCGCCCCGCATGGCCGTAACATTGATTCCCGCGGCATAACCGGTCATCTCATCTGCAAAACAGATGGACATAAACACCGTGGAGGAGGCAAGAGCAGTGGTCGTCCAGGTTAACCCGCCATCCAAGGTTTTGAGGATACATGCCGATGAAAAACCGTCACCACCCACAACATAACCCTTGTCGGGCGTTGTGAAGCAGAGGCTGTTTAATATCTTGGTAGTTCCGCTTGACAAGGGAACCCAGGTCGAGCCGCCATCGGTCGTTTTAAGGAGTGTGCCCTGGTTTCCGGCTGCAAATCCGGTATTTCCATCGATGAAGCAGACCGCGTTGAGATCTTCGCTGGTTCCACTGGATAAAGGGATCCAGTCAGCGCCCCCGTTGATGGTTTTCAGCAGGGTACCGGAATTACCGGCAACATAACCTGTTTCCGGAGAAGTGAAAAATACGGAAGCAAGATGGTTTGATGTGCCACTTGAAAGGGTGGTCCATTGTGCGACAGCAAAGGTGTACACAATCGATAAACCTGTTGCAAGGAGAATTTTTTTCATTTCTTTTTGGTATAATCATAAAATTTCAGATTGACTACTATCCCCTGGGATGGGATCCTGATGATCGCACTGGACATGTAATTCAGTCCGGGTAGCAAATAGTAGGTAGCTGTAAATTCCGCCTTGGTTTCTTTAAATACGGTTGAGATAGTGGCCCGTGTGATCGTATAATACTTGGTATCGATCCACCATTTCAGGAGATCGCCACGGGTAAAGACGTTGGTACCTGTAACCAGCAGTTGCCCATTGGCGTCAGGGAGGCTTGTAGTAGCTGCAGAAAAAAAAGCATGCCTTGTGTCATCGTCTGTCAGTGAGTATTTTTCAAGAAATTGGCGAAGCCCATTCATGAAAGCAATGATTTTCGCTTTCTGTTCTTCCGCTATCCTGCGTATTATTATACCGGACGGAAGGGGGGCTTCTTCGTTGCTGATGATCTTACGGAGTTGCCGGCCATCAGTACCGTAAGAAAATTCTTCAACCAAAACCTGGATGACCTTACCGTTTCTGACGACCTCGGTTCTGCTTTTCCAGGTGTATAGTTTCCGGGATGCTTCGCTGGTTTTCCAGACCTTTGAGAATTGATTGTCAATTTCGCTGGCTGTGAGCAATGGCTTTTGCCCTGAAACGGTCAGTGAACACAGGAAAAGTAAAAAGAAACCAAGCCAATGGTGCATGGTAGCCCCACCAGGAATCGAACCTGGATTTAAAGTTTAGGAAACTTCCGTTCTATCCATTGAACTACAGGGCCTTTTTCTTGATTATTTATCCTTTTTCAATATGCAAAAGTAAGGAAATTATTTTATATCTGCGCCATTGACCGCCTCTTTGTCAGGGGTCACGAAACAGAGAGACCCGTCGGGGTTTTCGGCCATCAGGATCATTCCCTGCGATTCGATTCCTTTTAACTTTCTTGGTTCCAGGTTCACCAGGATACAAACCCGCCGGCCGATGATCTCTGCAGGATTGAAAAAACCTGCAATTCCCGAAACCACTGTCCGCTGGTCGAGACCGGTATCGATCTTCAGCTTCAACAACTTGTCAGTCTTGGGAACCTTTTCCGCTTCCAGGATCACTCCGGCACGGATATCCATTTTTGAAAAGTCCTCGTATTGTACCGCTGTTTTGCCCGGTTTGACAGGTTTTTTTTGTTGTGCGGCTTCATTCGCTGCTTTGGTGGCCAACAGTTTATTGACCTGGTAATCAATGGCGCTGTCTTCTATCTTTTCAAAAAGAAGTTCCGGCGGATTGAGCTGGTGCCCGGGTTGAAGCCAATTCAGCAGAGCGGCATCTTTCCAGGTTGAACGTGGAAAGTTCAGGATCTGCCTGACTTTGTCCATTGAGAAAGGGAGGAAAGGTTCACCCACAATGCTGAGCTGGGCACAGATTTGAAGGGAGAGGTTCAGAACAGTGCCAACCCTTTCAGGATTGGTGGCAAATTGTTTCCATGGCTCGTTGTCGGTAAGGTATTTGTTTCCCAAACGGGCCAGGTTCATCATTTCGGCCAATCCTTCGCGGAACCGGTAGTTGTTCAGGCTGTTGGCGATCTTTTCAGGAAAGCGGCCCATCTCTTCCAGGGCGGCATGGTCGCTGTGGTTGAACTCACCGGCTTCAGGAACCCGGCCTTGAAAGTATTTGTGGGTCAATACCACCGTACGGTTGATGAAATTCCCCAGGATGGCCACCAGTTCACTGTTGTTCCGTGCCTGAAAATCTTTCCAGGTAAAATCGTTGTCTTTGGTCTCTGGGGCAGCTGAAGTCAGCACGTACCGGAGCACATCCTGTTTTCCGGGAAAGTCGGCCAGGTATTCATGCAACCAAACGGCCCAGTTACGGCTGGTAGATATTTTTTCGCCTTCGAGGTTAAGGAACTCATTGGCCGGAACATTGTCGGGGAGAATATAGGATCCTTCAGCCCGAAGCATCGACGGGAAGATAATGCAATGGAAGACGATGTTGTCTTTACCGATGAAATGAACCAGTTTGGTTTCCGGGTCCTTCCAGTATTTTTCCCAATCAGGCGTCAGTTCACGGGTTGCAGAGATGTAGCCGATGGGAGCATCGAACCATACGTACAGCACTTTTCCTTCAGCGCCTTCCACCGGGACTTTCACGCCCCAGTCCAGATCGCGTGTCACCGCCCTGGGTTGCAATCCCTGGTCGATCCACGATTTGCATTGTCCGTAAACATTGGATTTCCAGTCGTCTTTATGACCTTCCAGGATCCATTCCCGGAGCCAGGGTTCGTACTGATCAAGAGGAAGGAACCAGTGCCGCGTATCTCTCAGAACGGGTTGGTTGCCGCTGAGCATCGACCGGGGCTGGATCAGATCAGTGGCATTCAGAGAAGTGCCGCATTTTTCACATTGATCGCCATAGGCTTTGTCGTAACCACAATGCGGGCAGGTACCCATAATGTAGCGGTCAGCCAGAAAATGGTCGGTTGATTCGTCGTAATATTGTTGGGAAACTTTTTCTATGAACTGGCCGGCATCGAAAAGTTTGCGGAAAAAAGCGGAAGCTGTTTCGTGGTGAACGCGATTCGAGGTGCGGGAGTAGATATCGAAAGAGATCCCGAACTCCTCGAATGATTTTTTTATGATCGTATGGTATTGATCAACAATGTCCTGAGGGGTAACTCCCTGGTGCAACGCTTTGATGGTGATCGGGACCCCGTGTTCGTCGGAACCACCGATGAAGATGACATCGGCTTCGTTCATCCGGAGAAACCTGACATAGATATCAGCGGGGACATATACTCCGGCCAGGTGACCGATATGGATCGGGCCGTTGGCATAGGGCAGGGCGGAGGTAACGGTAAAACGTTTGAAACGGGTCGGATCGCTCATAATAAAAAATTCTGAAATCGTCGGAAAAATTGCCGCAAAGATACTAAATAAGCGGAAATGAGTATTTTTGAATGATGATCCGGCCCCCTTATCTGAAGAAAGGCGACAAGATCGGAATTGTTTCCCCGGCACGGAGTATCAGTTTCGATGAAGTCCATCCAGCCATCAAACTCTTTCAGCGCTATGGTCTGGAAGTGGTCTTAGGGAACCATGTCTTCAGCCGTCACCATCAGTTTGCAGGCACAGACGGGCAAAGGCTGCATGATTTCCAACAGATGCTCGATGATCCGGCCATTCGGGCCATCATTTGTTCCAGGGGAGGGTATGGCTCCGTTCGCATCATCGATCAATTGGATTTCAGTCGTTTCATGGACTACCCCAAGTGGATCGTGGGATACAGCGATGTAACCCTGTTTCATTCACATCTTCACCGTTTAGCCGGGGTGGAGACCCTTCATGCGACCATGCCGGTGAACATGGCTGCCGATGCCAACCGTACATCCGTTGAAACGATGCTGAACGCCCTTTTCGGTTACCGGATAACCTATTCTTTCACGACACAGCCCCCATCCCGTGAAGGAAAAGCGGAAGGAATCCTGTGCGGGGGCAATCTGTCCATCCTGTACAGCCTTACCGGAACCGCTTCCGAGGTCGATACAGCCGGAAAGATACTTTTTATCGAAGATGTGGATGAATACCTCTACCATATCGACCGGATGATGATCCATCTGAAAAGAGCAGGGAAACTAGACCGGCTCAAGGGCCTCATCATCGGAAGTATGGCACGGATGAATGATAACACAATCCCATTTGGCCAAACTGCCGAAGCGATCATCGCTTCTGTAGTGAAAGATTACCGTTACCCTGTTTGTTATGGATTTCCGGCCGGACATCTTGACAACAACCTGGCGCTGATTCTTGGCCGCAAGGTAAAACTGACTGTTGGTCAGAAGGCAGAACTCGAATTTTTTTAAAAATCCCTGTTACCTTTTCCTCTTTTCCGGATTAATTTATGAACCCCCTCCGAAAAGCTAAATCCAGACGGTTCAAACCTTCCAGGTTTTTGCTAATGAACATGTTTACTTTAAGATAACAAAATTTATATTTATTGAATTCAAACCTGGAAGGTTTTTCGGAGGGAACTAATCCACAAACACCGGAAATGAACAATCATATCACTTTGGGAAAAGAGGGAGAAGAAAGGGCTGTCGCTTACCTTCAGGAGAAAGGATACTCCATCCTCGATCGCAATTGGCGCAGGGGAAGACAGGAGATCGACATCATTGCCAGATGGCAGGAATTCATCGTTTTTGTAGAAGTAAAGACCCGTCGGTCCAACTATTTTTCTGAACCTGAAGAGGCCGTCGACAGGCTGAAACAACGCACCCTGGTGCATACAGCCAACGCCTATGTCCGTTATTTTCACATCAACCTGGAGGTGCGTTTTGACATCATCACCCTGCTGAACCGCGGCGAATCATGGGAGATCCGGCACATCGAAGATGCGTTTTATGCTACCGTGAAATAGTTTATTTTCTTCCGAAATCGGCAGGTATTTCACCCCAGTAAGCTGTTTCCCATTTCAGTACCGGGTTGGGGAAGGAATTGTCTTTGAGCCACTGAAGGGCACGCCCGACCAATTCGAACAATTTCTCATTTTTCTTTGAGGGAACCAGGTTGGTGTTGATCGCTTTTTTCCGTACCCAGGCGATGGCGGTCCGTGAATCGGAGTAAACAGGCCAGTCGGAACCTTTTTTCCTGAGCATTGCCAGGGCATGGACAATCCCTAAAAACTCGCCCATGTTGACGGTTCCCTCCGGAAAAGGACCCATCCGGAACAGTTCAGCCCCCGAAGCAGTATCCACGCCCCGGTACTCCAGGACACCCGGATTCCCTGAACAGGCTGCATCCACACAAATACTGTCGGGGATCGGGGTGCCGATCAGCGGGTCGCTACAAACAATCCGCGGAGGTTCTTCCGTTTTTTTCTCAAAAAATTTCGCGGGATCATCATAAAAAGCGCTTCGGGCTGCCTCCGGTGTGGGAAAGCTTTTGTAAAGAGCACCGACCACCCCTTCCACCTGTTGGCGACAAGAAATCCAGTCGCTATAAATACCGGGTTGCTTTCCCCGCCACACTACGTAATATTTAGATCGGGCCATCGTTTAAAATTCCTGACAAAATTATCATTAAATTTAACCCGTCAGCAGGCGCTTCTCTTTGCCGGCACTACAGGTCAAATCAAATTATGAATCCTATCAGGCAATTAGCCGGTCAGACTGCCATTTACGGGCTTCCCACGATCATTGGAAGGTTTTTGCAATACCTTCTCGTCATTCTCCTGACACGGATCTTTTCCAAAGCCGAGTACGGAACCATCAGCGTTTTTTATTCCTACGCCTCATTCCTTATGGTGATCCTGACCTATGGAATGGAAACTGCTTTCTTCCGTTTTTCCGAAAAGGAAACCGACAAAAACAGTGTCTTCAGTACAGGCATGATCTCATTGCTGTTCTCCTCTGTGGGTTTTATACTGTTGGTTTCAGTCTTTTCACCGGGGCTCGCCCGGTGGATCGATTATCCCGATCACCCCGAATATGTCCTCTGGTTTGCATGGATCCTCGGACTGGATGCCCTGGCCGCAATCCCTTATGCATGGTTGAGGTCGGAAAAAAAAGCCGGAAAATTTGCTTTTATCCGGTTTACCAACATTTTCCTGAATATCGGACTGACCCTCTTTTTCCTTCTTCTTTGTCCCTGGTTTGACCAGATGACAACGGGTTCTCGCTGGAATGACATGCTTCATTACATTTACCGGAAAGATTGGGGAATTGAGTATGTCTTTTTAGCCAACCTGGCCGCCAGCCTTGTCACGCTTTTGCAGTTTCTGCCGCTGATAAACCGGATGCAATGGAAACTTCATCCCCGGTTATGGCGGAAGATGCTTGCCTATGCCCTGCCGCTCCTTTTCGCGGGATTGGCAGGAATGGTAAACGAGACCTTTGACCGGCTTTTACTCCGCTATTTATTGCCCGGTCCGGCCGAATTCAAAGAGGCTCAGGTAGGTATCTACAGCGCCTGTTACAAGATATCCATCCTGATAACCCTCTTCGTCCAGGCCTATAAATTTGCTGCTGAACCCTTTTTCTTCTCTTACGCACGGGAAAAGGATTCAAAACAACTCTATGCCCGTATCATGACCTATTTTGTCATCATGACAGGGATGGTTTTTCTCGTCACCTTGCTTTTCCTTGACGACCTTTTCATCCGTCTTATTGGGAAAGACTTCCGTGAGGGGAGAGCCGTGATCCCGGTCCTGATGATGGCCAATATCTTCCTGGGAATATATTACAACCTGTCGATCTGGTACAAACTGACGGGTAAAACCCTTTGGGGCGCGTGGCTTTCTGTTGTTGGTGCTTTGATTACCCTGGGGCTCAATTTCTGGTGGATTCCGCTGGGGCCCAATCATTGGTTTCATGGATACATCGGATCAGCCTGGGCTACCTTTTTCTGTTACGGTACCATGATGGTGCTGGCTTACCTGCTGGGGCAAAAATACTACCCGATTCCATACAATCTGAAGAAGATAACGGGCTATCTGCTGTTGGCCATGGTTCTCTATGGAATAAACATTTGGATCCAACCCGCTCATCTCCTTCCCAGGCTAATGACGGCTACTGCTCTCCTGGCAGTTTATTCCATTGTTGTGTATTATTTTGAAAAACAGGCTTTTGTGAAAGACCTGTAAATGATGATTTTTACTAAATTTGCATTTTATTTTCCAGATGAAAATCAGGATTGTCAATCATTCCAGCCATCCTTTACCAACATACAGCACACTTTTCTCAGCCGGGATGGATCTTCGGGCGCACCTCGGGCAGGAGGTAATGATTCCTCCCATGGGCAGGGTGTTGATTCCTACAGGCCTTTTCATCGAACTTCCGGCAGGGTATGAGGCGCAACTTCGCCCAAGGAGTGGTTTGGCGATTAATCACGGTATCACATTACTGAACACACCGGGAACCATCGACGCTGATTACAGGGGAGAGATCAAGGTGATCCTTGTCAACCTTTCTGCACAGGATTTCATTGTAAGAGACGGCGAGCGAATTGCACAGATGGTCATCACCAGGCACGACCGTGCCGAATGGGAAGAGGTTGGGGAATTGAGTGTTACGGAACGGGGAGCAGGCGGTTTCGGTCATACCGGAAAGCGGTGAATTGTATTATTAAATAATAGCGAAGAAAAAGTGTTGAAATACTCTAAACATTCCGATAATCCAGGGATATTCTATCACTGGATCCTGCTGCTCTTAATTTTTGTCGCGATTTCCGCTCCGGCTCAGGTCATTACACCACACGAACAAACCGGAGGGAAAGTACGGATGGCTGACGACAGCAAAACCCATTCGAAAGATTGGAGCAATACCATGCTGATCAGCGCAAAAAAAGAGGCAATCACGGGCAATATCCAGGGTTCGCGTGAAATCTTCAACCGCTATGTTGAGCGGTATCCGAAAGATCCGGTAGGCTGTTTTGAACTGGCCCGCATTGAAGTGATGCTGAAAAATTATTCGGAAGCAATGACCCTCACCCAAAAATCGGTGGAGCTGGATCCGTCGAATATCTGGTATGCCTTGTTTCGTGCAGAAGTTTGCCAGGTTGTGGGAAACATAACTGAGGCAGTCGCCATTTATGAAAAGATTGTCAGGGAAAATCCGGAAAACCTGGATTACAGCTATCAGTTGGCGGCTCTTTACCTTCAGGTGGAAAAGTACAATGACGCCATCAGGATCTATGATAAAATTGAAGAGAGTGCCGGTGTTTCAGAAGATATCTCCATTCAGAAAGAGAAAATTTACCTCCATCAGAAAGATTTGAAAGGAGCAGAAAAAGAGTTGCAGCGACTTGTCACAGCCTTTCCTCTCGAAAGCCGTTACCACTCTATCCTGGCTGAATTTTACATGAGCAACGGGATGCCGGAGAAAGCCCTCGACGTGTACAAAAAGATTGTCAGGATTGATCCCGACAACGCTTACATCCACATGTCGATGGCCGATTATTACCGCAAGACCGGCGATAAGCAAAAGGCCTTTGAAGAATTGAAGCTGGGTTTTGCCAATCCCAACCTGGAGGTGGATGCCAAGATCAGCATCCTGCTGACTTTTTATACAGTTAACCAGATCTACAACGATCTCCGGAGTGAGGCTTTTACCCTCGCCGGTATCCTGATCACTACCCATCCCAAGGATCCGCGGGTATATTCAATCTATGGGGATCTTCTTACGCAGGATCAGAAATACGCGGAAGCCAGGGAGACCTTTCTCAAAGGGCTGGCCTTTGACAGCAGCCGTTACGCTTTGTGGGAACAAGTATTGCGACTGGATCTGCAATTGTCACTGTACGATGACCTGGTCAAACTCAGCCGGAAAACCACGGAACTTTTTCCCGATCAGCCTTTGCCCTATCTTTTTGCCGGCCTGGGTAACATGCAGCTTAAACAAAATGCCGAAGCGCTTGATCCATTGATCCGGGGAGCTAAAATGGTAGTCAACAACGACGAACTGCTGGCACAGTTTTACATGTACCAGGGCGATGCCCTTCATGCACTCGACCGGGATGCAGAGGCTTACACAGCATACGAAAGATCGCTCAAGGCCAATGAGAACAATGCTTACGTACTGAATAACTACGCGTACTACCTTTCATTGGAGGGGCGGGATCTGAACAAAGCGGAAAATATGGCGTTGAAAGCAGTGACCCTTGAACCGGAAAATCCTTCCTTTCAGGATACTTACGGATGGGTCCTGTACAAGCAGGGAAAGTTCGCTGAAGCCCGTGAATGGATAGGCAAAGCAATGCAGAGCAAAGAAGAGACAAGCTCCGAAGTGCTGGAACATTACGGTGATGTACTCTGGCAACTGGGCGAGAAGGAACAAGCCCTGGATTACTGGATAAAGGCACAGGCAAAAGGCAAAGGGTCGGCGTTCCTTGATAAAAAAATTCTCGAAAAAAAACTGGTTGAATGAAGGGGTTGATGTCAAAAAGCAGCGTAATGAGCGGGATCATCCCGTTAATACTGTTATTGTTTCTTTTCCAAGGCTGCAACCCCACCCGGAAGGTAATGGTAGCTCCTATACGGGAAGAGGGGGTCGATTACATTTTTTCAAAACTCAAGGAAAATGAATTGAAATATGAGTGGTTTTCTGCAAAATTCTCCGCCGAATACCACAACAATGGGAAGGACAACAGTTTCAACGGACAAATCCGGGTCAGGAAAGACAGTCTCATCTGGATCACCCTGACCCCGATGCTCGGGATTGAAGCGGTTCGCCTGATGATTTCCCAGGATTCTGTGAAGTTGATGAACCGCCTGAACAATACCTATTTCGTAGGAGATTACGAAAATGTGAACCGCTTTCTCAATACCAACATTGACTATGACCTCCTCCAGGCTGTTTTGCTGGGTAACGATCTGCAGTTTTATGAAAACGGGAAATTCAGGGTGATGGTCGACAGGAATGAATATAAACTATCCACCAGTGAACGGCAGAAACTGAAGAATTATGTCCGGAACAGTGAAAAGAACCTGAAAATTTTTATCCAGAACATTTGGCTCGATCCGACCCATTTCAAGATCACCCATGCGGAAGTTAAAGAGATCCGCCGTGACAACATCAGGCTCGAATCCAACTACGGTTCTTTTGAAGCGGTAGAGGGGCAGCTTTTTCCTACTGCCATGAAGTACACCATCTGGGCAGAGAATACCATTCGCGTCAGTACAACTTTCAGCCGGATCACCCTGAATGTTCCACAGCAATTTCCTTTCAAAATTCCTTCCAGTTATTCCCGGTTAGAGAAATGAGGTTTTGTCCATGAAATCGGCACGAATTTTGGCATTTTCAGGGTGGCGCCTGCTGCTATCGGCCATGGTAGGGATTTTCCTCCTCTGTGGTCCTGTAGCGGCCCAGACGGCTGCAGAAAAAGAGAAGCTGCAGAAAACCAAAAGGCAACTGGAGGAAGAGATCCGGTACACCAACGAATTGCTTGAAACAACGCAGAAGAACAAACAGATTTCACTCGACAAACTTCAGATCCTTACAAAGAAGATCCGCAGCAGGGAATCATTGATCCGGACGATCAACGATGAGTTAAATGAGCTGGATGTGCAGATATCGGTTGAGAACATCCAGATCGGAAAGATGTCGAAGCAGCTCCAGGAGATGAAAAACGAATATGCCCGGATGATCTATCACGCTTACCGGATCATGAACGGCAGGAACAAGCTGATGTTCATATTTTCAGCTAAAGACTTTAACCAGGCTTACCTCCGGTTGAAGTATTACCAGCAATATGCTGCCTGGCGCAGACGCCAGGTTGAAAGGATCGAGTCGACCCAACTTGCTATTAACAGTCAGCGTCGGGAGTTGGAGATGGTCAAGAACCAAAAATTGGATTTGATCCGTACGCAGCAGGCAGAAAAGTTAAAACTTGACCGGGAAAAGGTTGACAAGGCCAAGGCTGTTAAGGAGTTTACCTCCCGGGAAAAACAGTTGATTAAAACTTTGAAAAACAAGCAAACGGCCGCCCGGCGCCTTGAATCAGAGATAGAGAAACTGATTGCCGAAGAGATCCGGGCTTCGGAAGAGCGAACCGCGAAGAAAGAAGGGAAAATTTCCGGAGTAAAAGGAACCGGCTCAAAGGGCAAATCAACGGAGCTGGATATGACGCCCCGGGAGAAGGAGCTGTCGGCTTCCTTTGCCAGTAACCGGGGGCGCTTACCCTGGCCCTGCGAAAAGGGATTTGTATCAAGTGGCTTTGGTGAGCATCCTCATCCGGTGCTGGAATATGTGAAGGTCAAAAACAACGGCATAGACATTATCACTGAGCGGGGAGCACAGGTCAGGGCAGTTTTCGGCGGAAGGGTCAGTTGGGTGAAATCATTTCCGAACCTGAACAAGGTGGTGATCATCCGGCACGGTGATTACCTGACAGTTTATTCCAACCTTGATGAGGTTACAGTAAAGGACGGGCAGGAGGTGAATGCCCGGCAATCGATCGGTCGTGTTCATATCGACCCGGGGGATCAACGTTCGGAACTGCATTTTGAAATCTGGAGGGGTAAGTCTTTACAGGATCCTGAAGATTGGCTGGCCCGGAAATATTAGGAGGAGTATTTTGTGAATCATCATATTGGCGAATGGGCCGCTTTACTGACTGCAGTCTTTTGGACGGTTACAGCGCTTTCCTTTGAGGCAGCCAGCCGCAAGATCGGATCGATGGTGGTCAACCTGCTCCGGTTGATCGTGGGGTTTTGCTTTCTGTCGGTTTTTGCATTTTTTTACCGGGGTCTTTTATGGCCTGTTGATGCATCACCTGAAACTTGGCTTTACCTTACCCTTTCGGGGCTGATCGGTTTCGTTTTCGGCGACCTTTGCCTTTTCCAGGCTTTCGTGGTCATCGGAGCCCGGGTTTCTATGCTGCTCATGGCGCTTTCGCCGCCCATGACCGCCCTCATCGGATGGCTCCTCTTAGGAGAAACGATGAAACCCGTCAGTTGGTTGGGAATGGCCCTGACCATGACCGGTATTGCCTTGGTGGTATTGAAAAACCAAACCGGGAATGAAGGGAAAGGCGGGTTGACCCGGATGCGGTTCAATTACCCGGTCGGAGGTATCCTTCTGGGATTGGGAGGTGCCTTGGGACAGGCCGGCGGATTGGTCCTTAGTAAAATCGGAATGCGGGGGTACGATACCTTTGCTGCCACTCAAATCCGCGTTATTTCCGGTATTGCGGGATTTTCGATCCTCTTCTTTTTTTTCAGATTATGGAAAGAGGTCTTCCGTGGGTTGACCTACAAAAAACCCATGCTTCAATTGACTTTGGGCGCCTTCTTCGGCCCCTTTCTGGGGGTCTCCTTCTCCTTGCTGGCCATCAAATATGCAGATACAGGAGTCGCCGCCACCATCATGGCGCTGGTGCCTGTTCTGATCATTCCTCCGTCGATGATCCTTTACAAAGAAAAAGTTACCCTCAAAGAGATCCTTGGAGCACTTCTGGCTGTTACCGGAGTGGCCCTTTTCTTTTTGTAAACCCAATGCCTGGTCTTATGAAAAACTATACGCTACCTGTCGCCGCGCCGGAGAACCCCGGAATCCGTTTTTACGCCGGGCTGGCTCTCTTTATTTTCTCCTTCTTCATGCTTCCCATCGGTTTTTTCCTGAAGGGTTTGTATGCTTCCCATTTGATGAAAGGGTTGATCCTTGCCGTGTTTTGGATCAGCGCTCCTTTGATGAAAGTTATTGCCATCGGCACCATGGGCAAACCCTCTTATTTGTGGATCAAGTACAAACTCCATTTTTACCGCCGCCTGGCGTTTCCCAGGCAGGTCACTCCTGCGCGGTACAATGTAGGCCTGATCCTCTTCATCATTCCCTTTATTCCCAATTATATCCTGGCTTATGCCCCGCATCTCCTGCCACAGGATTATTTGATCAGGATTATAATCCACTTGTTTTGTGATTTCGTCTTTATTATCAGTTTGTTCGTGCTGGGAGGGAATTTTTGGGATAAGCTCCGTGCCTTGTTCATTTATTCAGCAAAAGTCTCTTTCAAAAAAGACTCCGCCTCTGCCCCTTCTGATCGATAAACCGGAATGTTGCGGCGTTATCCAAATATATCGTATCTTTGCTTTATGTTTAAATCGCTGATTTAAAATGACATCTGCAATCATCATTCTTTTATTCCTTTTTCTGGTCAATGGATTGTTCGTCATGGCAGAGGTAGCACTGATCTCTGCCCGGAAAACCCGGTTGGAGGTTGATGCACGGAAAGGAGATTCCCGCGCTCTTTCGGCCGTTGAAAATGCCAATGCTCCTACCAAAATCCTTTCAACCATCCAGATCGCCATCACCCTGATCGGTATCCTGACAGGGGTCTTCTCCAGCAATGAAATTGCCACTTATTTTGACAGCCTGCTCCAATTGATGGGAATGACGGCAGGTATCAGTCACTCATTGGCACTGGCTATCGTGGTGGTAATCGTGACCTTCATCTCTATGCTCATTGGCGAGCTGGTTCCCAAACGGATCGGACTGACCAACCCTGAAGGGATCATCAAATACTTGGTCCATCCGCTGATTGCCATTTCCTATGTCACCTATCCCTTCACCTGGTTGCTGACTCGGGCCGGCGACGGGATCATACACCTGCTGAGGATCAAACCATCGGAAGATTCCAAAGTGACAGAGGAGGAGATCAAAGCCATGGTGCAGGAGGGAACCGACCATGGAGAAGTGCAGGAGATCGAACAGGATATCGTGGCCCGCGTCTTCCACCTGGGCGACCGGAAAATATCCTCTCTGATGACCCACCACTCCGATCTGATCTGGCTCGATGCAACCGATTCATTGGTTCAGATGCAGGAAAAGATGAAAGAAGCGATTCATTCCGTTTACCCGGTTTGTGAAGGCGATCTCGACAATGTCGTCGGCGTGATCTTTATCAAGGATTTCTTCCTGGAGGTGATCTGCAAGGAAGATTCCCGGGTTTCAGAAAGGATACGACCCGCTCAGTTTATCCTCGAAACGCTTACTGCTTACGAAACACTCGAAATTTTCAAACAAAACAAGATCCATTACGGACTGGTGGTCGATGAATATGGCTCAACGGTCGGGATGGTTACCCTGAACGACATTCTGGAAGCACTGGTCGGTGATTTCAATGAACCCAGCCCCGACGAACCCGGTATCACTGTCCGTGACGACGGCTCCTGGCTGGTTGACGGCTCGCTCTCTTTCTATGAGTTTGCTTATGAACTGAACATCCAGGGTTTTGATAAAAACAAAATAAAATTTGATACCGTTGCCGGGCTGGCCATGAATAACCTGAAACACATCCCCGATCCGGGAGAGAAATTCAGTTGGCTAAATTATGATTTTGAGGTCGTTGACCTTGACGGCAACCGGATCGATAAGCTGATTATCAAAAAATCCGGAACCTGATCCCGGAAAGATTTGCCCGTCTCAGGATAATTCCGTTATTTTAACATGATTATTCACCTCCCTTTGGCAAAACTATTGGTAATCCGCGGGTCATTTCTTTTTTTTAAAGCATGAAAAAATCGGTTCCCTTCCTTCTCTGTTTCTTGATCCTGGCTGTTTCCACACTCCTT
>Ga0209099_1000632_pt1 | contig 41219 bp, 35 predicted proteins | sample AD_JPNHW2_MetaG_FD_184430 | JGI IMG/M metagenome (GOLD analysis project Ga0209099, IMG submission 184430) | Active sludge microbial communities of municipal wastewater-treating anaerobic digesters from Japan - AD_JPNHW2_MetaG (SPAdes) (version 2) | ecosystem: Engineered > Bioreactor > Anaerobic...
AAGTCGTCGAAGTAGTTGTGGTGCTCACCTATATCGAAAAAACGATACCTGCGAAGCCTAAAAGGCTGGTGAACCTGAAAGTAGAAACAAATTGTCTTCATTATCTTGATATTATCAAATTCCTAATATGTGATTAACGATTCATAAACCCCTTTAACACCGTCGGCTGCATTCTCCCACTTTAAATTATTCACCTCTTCTTGTCCGTACTTTATAAAGAAGTTTGAAAGTGCTTTGTAGTTTAGTAGGCCGTAAATGCTATCGGCCATTGCATCAATATCCCAGAAATCAATTTTAAGGGCATACTTTAAAACCTCCGCAACACCTGATTGCTTGGAGATAATTACCGGCACATTGGAACGCATTGCCTCCAAAGGGCTTATGCCAAATGGTTCCGAAACCGATGGCATTACGTAAACATCGCTGAGTTGGAACATCCGATTGACATCGGTTCCTTTTAAAAAGCCTGTAAAGTGGAACTTGTGTGAAATACCAAGTTCGGCAACTCGACGAATCATTCGGTTAAGCATGTCGCCACTCCCGGCCATAACAAACCGAACATTTTGGTTCTTTTTTAAAACCTTATTTGCAGCTTCAACAAAGTAGTCTGGCCCTTTTTGGTAGGTAACCCTTCCCAAAAAAGTAACAATCTGTTCTGGGAGGTTCTTTTTATACTCTTGAAACTCCTCTCCATTGCTAAAGTCAACCGCATTGTGCACAGTTATTACTTTATCTTCGGGAATCCCATACTTTGAAATAACAATATTTCTGGTGAGGTTGCTAACGGTGATAATTTTATCAGCAACTTCCATTCCTCGGCGTTCAATAGCAAAAACGCTGGGGTTTACATTTTCACCACTTCGGTCAAACTCAGTTGCATGGACATGAATTACCAAAGGTTTCCCTGAAATCATTTTTGCAGCAATTCCTGCAGGGTATGTAAGCCAATCGTGTGCATGTATTACATCAAACTCATGTTTAGTTGCAAGGCTTGATGCGATTAGTGCATACCGTGTAACCTCTTCCATTAGGTTAACACCATACTTGCCTGAAAATTTAAACTTTCGGGTACTAGTAAACTCATTTACATTGGTTTTCTCTCGTTCCGATTGCTCAATGAGTTTTTGAAACTCCTCGGGATCAACGTAGGGAACAATATTTGAGCTGATTTCCAGATAATGGATTTTATGCCAAAACTCCTCAAGTTCAGTTTGAGTGTGACTTACATCAATATCTTCAGCAGCAACTAAGCGGATGGCTGATTTGTCTTCGTCTCCAAAAGCCTTTGGAACTACAAATATTACCTCAATATTCTTTTTGGCTAAACCACGGGTAAGCCCATAACAGGCTGTGCCTAAACCACCAGTAATATGAGGGGGAAACTCCCATCCAAACATCAAAACTCTCATGCTAATACCATTTTAGCTTATTTTCTCGACCATTCTAAGTATTCTTATAACTTCTGAAACGCTCCATGCTTGTGATATTGATCCATTTGGTCGCTGTGGTGGATCACCATCATAAACTTCGGCAATTGAGCAAATTCCGTAATGGCACATTTCATCTTTCATTGAATCCAATAGCATGGTTGCCAGTGGTTTTGCAGATTTGCCATGAATGCTAATGTATGCTTCCATAAAATGACCCAGCAGCCATGGCCAAACAGTTCCTTGGTGATATGCTAAATCACGATTTACATGATCGCCTTCATATCGACCTTTATAGGCTGGATCTTTTGGTGCAAGGGTTCGTAAACCTTTAGGGGTTAATAGATCCCGTTCAACAACGTCTACCACGGTGCGCTTAATTTCATCATCAATTGGACTGAATGGTAACGATGCAGCGAAAATCTGATTGGGTCGAACTTGTAGATTTTGCCCTTCGTCGTCAACATAATCGGCTAGGTATCCCTTCTCTTTATTCCAGAATATTTCATTAAATGATTTTTTTACTAATTCAGTTACAGGTAACCACTCCTTTACAAACTTGCTATCTTTATTTGCTATTGCAAGTTCAATGGTAAACTTAATTGCGTTGTACCATAGCGCATTAATTTCGACTGCGTAACCTATACGAGGAGTAACCGGTTTGCCATTAACAACAGCATCCATCCATGTTAGCGCATACCCCTTTTCGCCCTGCCAAATCAATCCATTTTCGTGCATTTTTATATTGAAAGGGAGCCCGATCCTGTAACCTTGAAGTATTGCTTTCATCTTTTTGCCATACTCCTTCCATACCTCTTTGGTATTACCTGTGTATTCAAGGTATTTTTGAATTGACCAGAAGTACCAAAGTGGAGCATCAACGGAGTTGAAAGCAGCAGCTTTTGCTCTCCCTACATTTGGGAATAATCCGCCCTTCATCTCAGAGGACATTGAGTCAAGTATCGCTTTACAGGTTTTAGGGTCATCGATACCTAGAGTTAAGCCTGGTAAGGAAATGAAACTATCGCGTCCCCATCGGCCAAACCAGGGATAGCCAGCAATTATGTTCGTCTGTTTCTGCTGATGGACAATGAATTGCTGCGCTGAATTCTTTAGGCACTCTTCAAAACTACTTTTTGGAGGTCTTTTTAATAGTTCGGCATTAAATTTCTTAGTGAATGATGCAGGAGCCAACTCTGATGTTGCTGCAGAAAATATAATACTTTCACCTTTCTTAATAGATACCTCAAAATATCCCGGAACAAAAAGATCCTCGTGTCCTTCATATCCGCGTTTAAGTTCCTCTAGGTACTCAATATTATAGTACCAATCGGGTGTAGCTATAAATTCATTCTTTTTGTTTAGCTGCAGATGCAAGTATGGAAAGCCTGTATACAAACGATACTTTACTCCATTATTGATCTCTTTATACCTAGTGTCGGCCCACATATTTGCCTTGCAAAGGCTATGTGCATTTCTAAACGCTAGAAACGGCTTTATTCTAATTTTTGTTGGACTGTGGGCATCAACAAGGGTATAACGAATCATAAATTGCTCCTCGTTATGAACGAAAAGGAGTTCTTTCTTTAGTACAACTCCACCAACCCTATATGTAATTGTAGGAGTCGGTTCATAATCAAAGTCGATGATATACTTATGACCCCTAGGTTCGTAGATGCCTGGGTAGCGATGAATCCCAAGGTTGAACGATTGTCCGCGCTGAATTATGGTATCATCAACACTCGAGAGCAGAACGTGAGGCTCTCTGTCAAAGCCCTCTAAGGGAAGAACCATTAAACCATGGTATTTTCGAGTGTTACATAATACAATGGTGGTGCTAAAGTATCCACCAGCCCGGTTCGTACTGAGAATTTCACGGTTAAGCGAATATTCTAGGTTTACAAGCTCCTGTTTGTCGAATTCTAAGTACTTCATAGCTTGTTCATTTTAGATGGTTAAATAATTGCTTAATAATCATTTTATATAATGATTTAGGAGTATTCAGATTAAAACAATTTTGTTGGTAAATAGGTTTGCTAAAAAGCCGATTACTCCTTCTTTATTTCCATAAACCTAAAAAAGATCTGACCGAAAATATGTTATAACTTTAAGCAGAATTACCCAAGACAATTTAATGTTTTTAAAGTTACAGTAGAATAAAATCCTCTTAAATTTTGGTTAACTTTGCATTAAGTGTTAGAGTTATTGAAAATAGTAACTATATTGATAAATATTAAGCAATTTGTATATAGAAAAAATTTCTCAAATGAGTTTATTATCCTTCAGAAGAGCTAAATCCTGCTTGTTTTTATTCATCACTAGCGTTATATTTTTACAAGGATGTATTTATAGGGTTGATAGAGTAAAAATTGAAGGTTACTTCAATGGAAATCCCAAAGAGTATATTTTTATAAGTAAGTTCGAGGGGAATAGCCTTGCGCTTATCGATTCTATAAAAACTAGTTCAAAAGGGTATTTTACATTTAACTTAAATGTAGAAACCCCATATTTTGTAACTTTTGGTTTAGACAAGCAGCAATCACCAATAATTCTATTAGTTCAACCGGGTGAAGAAATTTCTATTGTATCCGATAGCCCTAATCTAAAGGATTATAAAGTAATCGGATCTGCAGGGTCTTCATTACTGTTGGAGTTTGAACAGAGGTTTAATCTGGTTAAGTTTCAGGTTGATTCAATTAAAAAGGAGTATTTGTCTAATCTTGAAAACCCCAAAATTGATTCTATTCAACATCGACTTGATAGCATATATCAAGTTATAATAAGAAATCACCATGAATTTGCGACCGATTTCATTAAGAACAACACCTTCTCTTTAGCCTCTATACTTGCCCTTTTTCAATCATACGATTCACTTCACCCAGTTTTCGATTATTCAAAGGATCGCAAATTATATCGACTAATAGATTCATCTCTTCATTCTGTATATTCATCAAATAGAACTGTAATAGCCTACCATAATAAGTTAATCAAACTGGATTCGCTTTACAATCTTCGTCATAAGCGCGAAATGATGCTTAGGGAGGGCGATATACTACCTAATGTTGGATATCCACTAATTAATAATGATTACTTCTTTTATAGTAGTATTTGGTATAAATACGTCCTTATCGATTTCTGGGGTGATTGGTGCGATGTTTGCCATAAAAATAATAAGGAGTTGAAAGAAATTTATAAGGAATATGCACCAAAAGGATTAATTGTTTTACAGGTTTCCGTTGGAGGAATTCCTGATTCTATTAAGGCCATTACTAGTAGGGATTCAATTACATGGTATCAGGCTTGTATTCCCGAGATGTACGGATCAAGATTATTGGATACGCTTAAGATTTCAAGTATACCCTCGAGCTATATTGCCGATAGATGGGGAACTATTAAGGCTGTTAATGTCAATAGCAGTAAGTTGAGATTGAAATTAAAAGAGCTTTTTCCAGAAAAGTAGACTAATCTAAATTTTTTATTAATTCATAATTGAATTCTTATATTTGCTTTACATGTTATTTTTATTGATTATTGTTGAATAACCAAAAGAATAAAATAATGAAGAGATTGTGTGGAACAAAGAGTATTGTTGTGTTTTTTGTGGCGATCGTTTTTCTAAGTTCATGTAGTACTAAAAACTCGGTTTCTATTAGAGTTAAGATTACGAGTTCAAAGGATTCAAAAGTATATATTGAAAGGTTGAATTTTGCTAGTTCAACCATAATAGATTCATCAAGTGTTTCGAAGGGAGACGATAATGTTAGATTTAGAGTTAAATCTGTTACTGAGCCAACTTTTTTGTTAGTGAGAGTTAAAGATAAGGGGGCAATTACACTACTTGCTGATCCAAACGAAAAAATCGACCTTATTATTAATGCAGATAAAATATACGATTATACCGTTTTAGGATCTAAGGGTTCGCTGAAAACAAAAGAACTTGATGCTAAGCTTAGCGAATCTAAAAGTAAGTTGTATGACCTAAAGATGAAATATGACGCAACTCAGAATCAGGTGACTCGTTCCTTGATTGAACAGGAGTATAATGCAGTTGTGGACTCTCAGCGTGCATACAGTTCTCGATTTATATGGGCTAATGTGATGTCTAGAGCAAGTGTTATGGCTCTTTACCAAAAGTTTGATGATGACTTCTATGTATTCGATAAGTCTCAGGATATTGCTCTTTTTAAAGCCGTGGCATCATCACTTAAGGCTTTATACCCAAATTCAAATTATACCGAGGGAATGCTTAGGGATATAAGCGGAATGGAGAATATGGTTAAGGCCGAAAAGTTAAAGAGAATGATTAGTCAATCAATTTCTACAATTCCCGAAATAGCTTTACCGAATACCAAAGGCGAAATTATTAAGCTTTCAAGCCTTAAGGGTAAAGTTGTACTTTTAGATTTTTGGGCATCATGGGATCAAAATAGTTTGATGGATAATCGTGATCTATTAGATGTTTACAAGCAATTTAAGAACAAAGGATTTGAGATATACCAAGTTTCCTTAGATATAAATCGTGATGATTGGGCTAATGCTATCGAATCTGCCGGATTGCCTTGGATAAATGTTAGCGAGCTGAATCCTCAAGGGCCAATGTGTGCAAAGGTTTATAATGTAATTCAAATTCCGACAAATTATCTCATCGATAGAAATCATAGTATAATCGGCAAAAATCTTTTTGGTGAGGAATTGAGGAAAAAACTTCGAGAGGTACTTTAAATAAGATGGGTAAAAAAGTATATTTTGCATCTGATCTTCATCTTGGTCTTCCTACTCGTAAGGAAAGTTTACCTCGTGAAAAGCTTTTTGTTCAGTGGCTCGATCGCATAAAACCAGATACTGCGGAGCTTTACTTGCAAGGAGATATTTTCGATTTTTGGTTCGAGTATAACCGTGTAGTTCCTAAAGGGTATAATCGCTTTATTGGTAAAATAGCTGAGTTTACTGATGCTGGAATCCCAGTCTATTTCTTTACTGGAAATCATGATGTTTGGATGTTCGGCTATTTTCAGGAAGAACTTGGAGTAGAAGTTCATCGCAAACCACTTATTAAGGAAATTCTGGGAAAGAAGTTTTTCCTTGCTCATGGCGATGGGCTTGGAAAAGGGGATTTAGGTTATAAATTTCTAAAATCAATATTCATTAGTCCTACACTTCAATGGTTGTTTGCAAGGCTTCACCCAAACTTTTCGTTGTGGTTTGGAAACCAGTGGTCGGTTAGTAGTAGATATTCCAAGGAAATTACTCATAAATTTAGAGGAGAAGAGGAGCTTATTACTAAGTTTACTCGATCTGAACTTGAAAATACACATTACGATTTTTTCATTTTTGGGCATTGGCATTCACCAATTATTTATCCGTTGAATACAAAGTCTAATTTAGTAATTTTGGGAGATTGGCTTGTAAATAATACTTACTCTGTTTGGGATGGAGAAACCTTTAAGTTAATGCAATTCAACGAAAAAGGGGAGGATGTTGTACTCAGTACAGCCAACTAAATATACTTCTAAGCCCCACCATAGATGAACTTTCTTGCCCATTTATATCTTTCGGGAGCCGATACGGAGATTCGTTTAGGAAATTTTATTGGCGACTACGTTAAGGGTAAAAAGTTCGATAAATATCCTGAAAAGGTACAAGTAGGTATAAAACTTCATAGAGCAATTGATTCTTTTACCGATAAGCATTCATCAACGCGAAGTTGTATTGAACTTCTCCGACCCGATTATGGGAAGTATGCTGGAGTAGTTGTGGATGTTATATTTGATCACGTTCTTGCAAACGAATGGACTAAGTATTCTAATACGGAGTTAAAATCATTCACTCGCTCATTTTACTTGCAAATGGTTCATCGTTATTCGTTATTGCCCGATCAGGTTAAGCGATTTCTTCCCTTTATGATTCAGAGTAATAGATTGTATAGCTATAGAACCAATGAAGGTTTGAAAAGAGCTATCGATATTATGAGTTCGGTAACATCGTTACCAGATAAATCAAGCAGTGTTTTAATTGTATTGGCCGAGAATCGTGATCAGTTTTACTTGCAATTCAATACCCTTTTCCCTGAACTAATTGAATATGTTCAAAATGATTTTGGTATCGAGTTGAGGTAGATTATCTAGAATAGTCTAACTTAATAAATATAAATAGCAGGATGGTAAAAGCCCAAAGGGAGGAACCTCCATAGCTGAAAAATGGTAGTGGGATTCCGATAACAGGGAATAATCCGATTGTCATTCCAATATTAACTACAACATGGAAAAATAGTATTGATGCAACCCCATACCCGTAAACTCTAGCAAATGCTTCTTGTTGTCGCTCAGCAATCATTATTATTCTCAAAATAAGAATCGCAAATAGTGCAATAACAACCGTCGATCCAATGAAGCCCCATTCTTCACCAACAGTGCAGAAGATGAAGTCGGTGCTTTGCTCGGGAACAAAGTTGAATTTGGTTTGAGTTCCTTGCAGGTAACCTTTTCCAAAGAATCCTCCAGATCCGATAGCAATTTTAGATTGATTAACATTATATCCCCAACCTTGTGGATCAGCCTCTATACCCAATAAATCGTTGATACGCTTTTGCTGGTGAATAGGTAGGATTCTGTGAAAACCATAGTCTACAGTTAATGCAAATGATGTGGTTACGAATAGGAAAAGTGATAGGTAATAGATGAGTTTGATTCTTCGAAAGAAAGCGTATGCTAAAGCAATCGGTAGTCCGATAAAAGAAGAGATTAGAATTATCGTACTAAACGATAGGCTATAACCACCGTACTTGGATATGATATAGATAATTACTCCTGCAATTGCAGATGATACAGTATAAATAATTGCTTCTTTAGGTTTGTTACCGTATATTAAAAAGAGAAGAATTGTTATGCAAAAAAGTAGAATAAGAATTGTAGATATACTATATATTATTACAAGAATGAATAGTAAAACCATAAAAGCTAAAAATAGCATAAGCCAATTAGGAAGCCCTTCGCGGTAAAGCATTAATATCAATACAAAGTAAACCATAGCCGATCCAGTGTCGTTCTGTAGGAGTATAATGACTACTGGTAAAAAAAGTATAGCACAAATTTTCAAGATAGAACCAGGTTGTAATACCTTAAAATTGTAAACTCCAATAAGTTTTGCAAGAGCTAAAACGGTGGCGAATTTTGCAAATTCGGCAGGTTGAATTCCAACTGATCCAATCTGTAACCAAGAGTGGGCACCATTAACAACTCGGCCAAAAAGTAATGCTGCAATAAGGAAAATAATGGATATACCGTAAAAAAAGTAGGCAAAAACAAAGTAGATTCTTCTATCGAGCATTAGAATTACTATAGCTAATGCAAATGCAAAGAATATCCAGATTAGCTGCATACCGTACCGTTGGGTAAAATCAAGAATGCTGCTATGCTCATCGCTATAAACTGCAGCATAAATATTTAGCCAACCCATTAGTACAAGTAATAGGTAGATAAAGATTAATGGCCAATCAAGGCCTCTCCATGCGCTATTTCTTTCTTGCATTGCGATTTAATAGTATGGCGTCAAATATCATTTTCTCTAATTCTGGACGTGCTATAGAATCAGTTAAGTATTTTTCAATCATTAAACTAGCGATTGGTGCTGCCCAAGTTCCACCAAATCCTGCATTTTCAACATAAACGGCAATTGCAATTTTAGGCTTTTCTTTTGGGGCAAATGCAATAAATACTGAATGGTCAGCCCCGTGAGGATTTTGTGCTGTTCCAGTTTTTCCACAAACCTTAATTTTGGGTAATGCTGCAATGGTTCCTGTACCCCCAGGAACATTAACTGCCATCTCCATACCCTCTACAACGTAATTAAACCAAGTGGAATCGATGGCTGTAAAATGTTTCTCAGAGAATTTTGGATCAATACCCGATTCTCCCTTTATCTCTTTAACAACATGAGGGGTGTAAAAACTACCTCTGTTAGCAATAGTAGCTGCAAGGTTTGCTATTTGCAACGGGGTTGTTCCAAGCTCACCTTGTCCTATTGATAGTGAGATTATAGTAAGAGAATTCCAGCCTCCTTTGTGGAAATAACGATCATAGAAGCTTGCCGATGGTACAATTCCTCGAGATTCATTAGGGAGATCAATGCCTAGCCGATTACCAAATCCAAACGATTCAACGTTCTTTTTCCAATCCGTTAAACTGTTTTCAATTGAGCCAAAAGCAGTTTTGTCGATAATACTTCGGAATACGTAGCAGAAGTATGTATTGCATGACATTTGAATTGCCTGTATAAATGAGAGTGGAGATGGATGAATATGACAACCTACCCCTCGTCCATACGGATAACCACCCGCACAACCATAGTGTGTGGTTGGGTAAACAATCCCATCTTGTAAGCCAATTAAACCATTTACAATTTTAAAGGTTGATCCTGGAGGGTATGGTGCCATTAAGGCTCGGTTAAAAATTGGTTTAAGCGTATCGCTTTGAAGTATCTTATAATTGTACGCTCTGTCTCTTCCAACTAATAATTCTGGATCATATGATGGGCTCGATACAAGCGCTAAGACCTCACCAGTAGATGGTTCAATGGCAACAATACTTCCAATTTTATTCCGCATCAACTTTTCACCATACTCCTGCAAATCGGCATCAATAGTGCATACAATATCCTTTCCAACTACTGCTGTTGTATCAAATTTCCCTTCTTCGTACGACCCTTTTATACGATTATGAACATCAACCATGTAAATGTTAACACCTTTTTTGCCCCTAAGAACTTTCTCGTATGATTTTTCTAACCCATTAATACCTATATAATCACCTAGTTGATAGTACGGATTCTTACTTATCATATCATCATCTACCTCTCCGATGTACCCAAAAAGATGTCCTGCGATCTTTTTATTGTAGGTTCTAAGTGTTCGGGGATGTACTTCAAAACCCGGAAATTTATAAAGTTTCTCTTGAAGTATGGCGTAAGTTTTGGCAGGAATCTGCTTTAGGAAAACAGATGGTTTAAATGGTGAGTATCCTTTGGTTCTTCTTATTTGATTAAAACCTTCCTTAACCTGATCTTTAGATAACCCAAGTATTGAGGCAAACTCTGTAGTGTCAAATGCTTTAACCTCATTCTTAACAACCATTAAATCATACGTTGCTTGATTACATACGATAAGATTACCTTTCCTGTCGTAAATCAATCCTCTTGCAGGGTACTGTGGAATGTATCTTAATACATTATTACTTGCCGATAGTTTGTATGATTGCTCTACAATTTGAATAATAAAAAGCTTAATTACAATAATAATAAAGGCAATCAGAACGATCCCCGCGATGATGTACTTTTTATCTGTGGTTATATTAAGTTGCACTTTTAAGATTTCAGCTTTAGTCTCTAATAAACAGGAATTGACTTAGTAGAATAAAAAAGATTGTTACAATTGAGCTTAGTATTACTCTAAGTAAAGTATGAAAGAAATGTGTAAACGAAAAAGTTTCAAGATAAAAAAGCATAACATGATGAGCAATTACTATAAATACAGAGTAACGAATAAACCATCCTAAATCAGTCATACTCATTGTTGGCCTACCTTTCTTGTCGGTAGTTGCATGAGTTGAAATATTTGTTAATATATATGGTCTTAGAAAAGCAATAAAAAGCGTTGCGGAAGAATGCATTCCAAGAGTTCCGGTGAATGCATCCATGGTTAAACCGGTTACGAAACCTAAAACTAAAAGTAACCACCCTTTTATTTCGAATGGTAAAAGCATTATGAATAGGATATAGATATACGGATTAATATAACCTCCTAATCTAATGTTATTCAAAACCAGAAGCTGAATAGCTAGTAGCGAAATAAAAATCAAAACGTATCGTGTTAGCTGTTTACTCATTCTGCTTTTGGTTTTCGATTTGATTTCTTTCCCATGCCTGGTAATACTTAACAATATAAACATTGTCAAGCTGTTTGAAGTCGGCAAGAAGTTTTACCTTAATTTCGTAAAAACTTCCCCCCTTTAGCTCAAATTCATCAACAATTCCAATAGGAATATCGGGAGGGAATATTGACGAATAGCCACTTGTAACAATAGTATCACCTTGTGTTAATCTAACGTGTTGAGGAATTTCTGAGAGGATTACTCTACGATAATCTATTCCATCCCAGTAAAGTGATCCAAATGTTCCAGAACGTCGATGCTTGGCTGAAACTTTCAAATTCGTGTTTAATAGTGATATTACTGTCGAGAAATTCCTAGTAACTGCAGCAGTAACACCTACAACACCATTTTTAGTAATTACGCCCATTTCACGTGAAATCCCTTCCGCAGAACCGGCGTTGAGTGTTATGTAATTGTTCTGCCTATTTATCGAATTGTTGATTATCCTGGCAGTGGAATAAGTGTACTTGGCTCCGCCTATTGAATCGACTCTGTCTGTTTGATTCCTTTCGAGTTTATTTTTAAGTTGTGAAATTTCGTTTCTTAGCGCAATATTCTCAACTACAAGTTCAATATTTGCCTGCTTGAATCGTAAATACTGACTCATGTTGCTTAGCTGATTGTCGATAACGCTAATAAGTCCTCGACTGATTTTACCAAAACTGGCTTTCTGGTAGTAATTATTGTTTGCTAATAACCAAATAGAAAAGCCTTCGAGAAGTAGAAATAACAGTAAAAAATGGTATTTCTCTAAAAATCTTAGAAGGCTATTCATCTCTAGTTAATCGGTTAATTTTATTAAATAGATTTTTTAACGCATTAGGAACGGGAATTTATCCACATTTTTCAACGCAATACCAGTACCACGAGCTACAGCATGAAGTGGATCTTCTGCTACAGTAAACTTGATGTTAATTTTATCGGTTAAGCGTTTGTCAAGCCCTTTAAGCAATGCACCACCGCCCGCTAAGTAAATTCCTTTCTTAACGATATCAGCATAAAGTTCAGGAGGTGTTTGTTCCAGAACGTTTAGAATAGCCGCTTCAACTTTTGAAATTGATTTGTCTAAGCAGTGTGCAATTTCTTGGTAAGATACTGGTACCTCAATAGGCAGTGCTGTCATAAGGTTTGGTCCACGAACAATATAGTCTGCAGGGGGATTTTCCAAATCGGGTAGGGCAGAGCCTACGGCGATTTTAATATCCTCAGCGGTACGTTCACCAATCTTTATGTTATGCTGATGGCGCATGTATGCCTGAATATCAGCGGTAAATCCATCACCGGCTATACGGATTGATTTGTTGCAAACAATTCCGCCAAGAGCGATAACAGCAATCTCAGTAGTTCCGCCACCTATATCAACAACCATGTTACCTTCTGGGGCTTCAACATCTAAACCAATACCAAGTGACGCAGCCATTGGCTCGTAAATCAAATAAACATCACGTCCTCCTGCGTGCTCCGATGAGTCACGAACAGCACGGATTTCGACCTCGGTGCTACCGCTTGGGATACAAACCACCATGCGTAGCGAAGGTGTGAACAGCTTGTTTTTTGAGTTGATCATCTTGATCATCCCGCGAATCATCTGCTCTGCCGCATTGAAATCTGCAATAACGCCATCGCGCAAAGGACGGATGGTTTTAATGTTTTCATGGGTTTTCCCATGCATCTGTCTTGCTTCTTCTCCAATGGCAATTAGCTTTCCTGTAAGATGATCGATTGCTACAATCGAGGGTTCATCAACAACAACCTTATCGTTGTGGATGATAATTGTGTTGGCCGTACCCAGGTCAATGGCCAACTCCTGAGTTAAAAATGAAAAAAGTCCCATATTTAATTTATAATTTTCCTAATGTTTAAAATGCCTTATACCTGTTGAAACCATTGCAATTCCGTGTTCGTTGCAATAATCAATACTTTTCTGATCGTTAACAGAACCACCCGGTTGAACTACCGCTGTAACTCCTGCATTTCCTGCTATCTCAACACAATCAGGAAAAGGGAAAAAAGCGTCAGAGGCCATTACTGTTCCATTAAGGTCGAAGCCAAACTCTTTGGCTTTCTCAATGGCATGCTTTAACGCATCAACTCTAGAGGTCTGCCCAACTCCGCTAGAAACAAGTTGTTGATTCTTCGCCAATACAATAGTATTTGATTTAGAGTGCTTTGCAATTTTGTTTGCGAAAACTAAGTCACTCAATTCTGCTTTTGTCGGCAATTTAGCAGTGATAGGCTTCATATCCTTTTCAGTCTCAATATTAGAGTCTCTTTCCTGAACGAGTGCCCCTGAAAGCAATGACTTGTACTGGTACTTTGGGAGATCAAATTTTTTCTGAATAAGAATTATTCTGTTCTTTTTGCTGGTTAGGGTGGTTAAAGACTCACTGTGATACCCGGGAGCGATGACCACTTCGAAGAATAGACTGTTCATGGCATTGGCAGTCTCTGGATCGATCATCCTGTTCGAAACAATTACACCACCGAATGCTGAAACGGGGTCACCAGCTAGAGCGTCATTCCATGCTTGCAAAAGTGTCGATCGTGTTGCCAATCCGCAAGCATTGTTGTGTTTAAGGATTGCAATTGTAGGCTCCTCGAATTCTGAGATAAGGTTTACAGCTGCATCAATATCAAGTAGGTTGTTGTATGAAATCTCTTTCCCGTGTATTTGATCGAAAAGTGATTCAAACGATCCGTAGAAAACACCTTTTTGATGAGGATTCTCGCCGTATCTGAGCGTTTTAAATTCTTGAATGCTTTGTTTAAAGGCTGGCTTCGGGAATTCGCCTCCAAAATAGTTGAAAATAGCAACATCGTAGTTTGATGTGATGTTAAAAGCTTCAACTGCATATCTTCTCCTGTCCTCGATGCTTGTAATCCCTTTTTTTGTTTCAAGTAGTTCTAAAAGGTCAACATATTGATTTCGTGAGGCAACAATTAAAGTGTTCTTGAAGTTTTTTGCAGCAGCACGGATAAGAGAAACTCCTCCAATATCTATCTTTTCGATAATTTCAGGTTCGTTTGCACCTGAAGCAACTGTTTCTTCAAATGGATAAAGATCAACAATAACTAAATCAATCTCGGGTATTTGGTATTCTTGGAGTTGGAATAAGTCGTTTTCGTTTTCACGACGGGCAAGAATGCCACCAAAAACCTTTGGGTGTAATGTTTTTACTCTGCCTCCTAATATTGATGGGTACCCTGTTAACTCTTCAACAGCAATGGCGCTTACTCCACAGTCGTTAATGAATTTTAAAGTACCACCTGTTGAATAGATTTGAATGTTGAGTTTTTGTAGCACTTTCACTATTTTATCAAGATTCTCCTTGTAAAATACTGATACTAGCGCTGACTTAATTTGCTTTAACTCATTCATAATCAGTATATCTATTCGTTTGAGGTGTTGTTCTAATAGCTGTTTTTTATCTGGCTGTAAAAATGGCTAAAAGCTTCGAATTTACCACTATTCGAAGAGCTTAAATTATAAAAAAATAAAATATTTTTTAACAATAGTCTGTTGAAATCTGAAAAGTGTTGTATTTCCTGGTAATAAATAGGGTAATTCATTCGAAAATATTACTCTTTCGGTTCACAGTATTTAACAGTGGTTTCTCGGTGAGATTCTATCTTTTTGTTACCTTTGACATCTATATCTGAATAAAAAATATTATAAAATAGAAATGAAAAAAGCTTTTAAACCTATTGTTATACTTATAAAAATTGCTCGTGAGAGTATGCAGTTTGCATACCATGCAATTTCAGTAAACAAGCTAAGAACATTCCTTTCCCTTTTCGGTATTACAATTGGGATATTTGCAATTATATCGGTTTTTACAATTCTTGATAGTCTTGAGAAAAGCGTTAGGGATAGTGTTCAGGCTCTTGGAGATAACGTAGTTTATGTTCAAAAGTGGCCATGGGGTGGCGATGGTGAATATCCTTGGTGGAAATATATGAATAGACCTCAGCCTAATTTAAAGGACTTGGCCGAGATACGTAGGAAGAGCAGTCTATCTAACGCATCCGTTTTTTGTATATACTTCCGTAAGCCTATTAAGTATATGAGGAATGAAAACCCTGAGGCTTTAATTCAAGGTGTTAGCGATGATTACGATAGGATAAAGGTTTTTGATGTTGAGCAAGGACGTTACTTTTCATCTTTTGAATTAAGCGCAGGAAGGAGTGTTACAATTCTTGGAAATAAACTTGCCAACGATTTATTTGAAGGCGCCGATCCTATTGGCAAGTTTATGAAGATTGCTGGCCGTAAAGTAATGGTTGTTGGAGTTTTAAAAAAAGAAGGTAAATCTGCGATTGGCGAGAATAGCCATGATGAAATTGCCTTAGTACCCGTTGGATTAGCAAATACAATGGTTGATATTGAACGTTCAGGCCCAATGATAATGGTTAAGGCGAAGGATGGGGTAGCTACCGACGATTTGGTTGATGAACTTCGTGGTATTCTAAGATCGTTCCACAGAATTAAACCTCTTGATGAAGAGAATTTTGCATTAAATCAGATTAGCTTTATTAAACAGAGCATCGATAATATATTCAAAGTAATTGATTTAGCTGGTGGTATCATCGCTTTCTTCTCAATTTTAGTTGGAGGATTTGGCATTGCGAATATTATGTTCGTTTCAGTTAAGGAACGAACAAATATTATAGGAATTCAAAAAGCGCTGGGGGCTAAAAGGTATTTTATATTGATTCAGTTCTTGTATGAATCGGTCCTTTTAGCTGTAGCCGGTGGAATTGTTGGACTTCTACTAATATTTATTGGTACTACAATAATAAGCGCTACAAGCGATTTCTCCGTAAGCCTAACGGCAGTAAATGTTGTGCGTGGAGTATTGATTTCAGCAATTATTGGGATTATTTCAGGTTTTATTCCTGCTTGGATTGCATCAAGGCTTAGCCCAGTTGAAGCAATTAACTCAAAAGGTTGATGTTGGTTTACTAGTTTTTATTGCAAATTCAACTATTTAATCGCCTTCTCAACTTCGTTGGTTAGTGCAACGAATTCTTCAACGCTTAACCTTTCGGGGCGTTTTTCTGAGAACTTTGCGCTCAACTCAACATTTGGGAATGCAGAACGAATGGAGTTTCGCAAGGTCTTTCTACGTTGGTTAAAACCAGCCTTAACAACTCTTACGAAAAGCTCTTCATTGCAATCCAAATGCTGGGTTTTGTTTCGCTTGAGCCGAATAACAGCAGACTTTACCTTTGGGGGAGGTGAAAATACTCCTTCGTTTACAGTGAAAAGATATTCTATATTGTAAAAGGCTTGAAGTAGTACGCTAAGAATTCCATAGGTTTTAGTTCCCGGTTTTTCGCTGATTCGCAGTGCAACTTCTCGTTGAATCATGCAAACTACCTCATCAACCATTTGCTTATTTTCTAAAACCTTGAAGAATATCTGTGACGAAATGTTATAGGGGAAATTGCCAATAATAGCGAGGTTTCCGTTAAACTTTTTCGAAAGATTTAGCGCAAGGAAATCACCTTGGATAAGGTTTGGGGTAAGGTTAGGGAGGTTTCGTTTTAGGTATTCAACCGATTCACTGTCCACTTCAGCAGCAAAAAGTTTACTTCCATATTTTGAAAGAAGTTCACCAGTTAGTACTCCCATTCCTGGGCCAACCTCAATGATGTAGTCTGATTTTTCAGCTGTTAAGCTTTCTACAATTTTTAATGCAACATTCTTGTCGTTTAGGAAGTGTTGACCTAATTGCTTTTTGGGGCGTACTGCTGGCATTTAATTTAGTTTGACGCAAAGGTGCGATTTTTCCGGGTTGCTTACAAACCAAATTGTGTTTTTGCAGATTAAAACATTTACTGAAAGGTAAGAGTGAGTTTTAAGTTGTATTGGTTTATGGTTTCTCTTATTTGTCAATTTAGAAGAATTAATTAATGCTTAGTTCAAGCTTTCTACCCAATTCTTCAGCTTCTTTTTTAGCAGATTCAAGTGATTCAGATTTTTTTATTGGTATAATCTCAATATTATCTGAGTTGTAAAGTATTACCCTATAATCGGAATCGGTCATGTCGATGGTCCGATTGCCTCTACTATAGGCTCGCCATGTTTTTTTTGATTTCTTAATCCCCAGTTTCATACTGGTTGTAATGTCTATCCATTTACCAGTACTGATTATTCCAAACCAGTTATTTGAAAACTTAACTCTTTTCTTTTCAGTGTCAATAAATGTGCTCGTTGACGTAAATCCAACAAATGCACCCAGTAAAATGAGAAATAATCCAGTTAATGAAAAGTAAACTAATACTATTCCTACAAAAAATAGGGTTATTCCAGCTACAACGCCAATTGGCCCAAATGATTTATCTAGTTTTTGGTTCGTAATCATTTTTGTTTTCGGTTTAATGAAAAGTTAAAAAGTTCTAAATTATTTTTAGCCAACGTTTTAAGTACCTTTGTTTTTTACTTATTCTTTTTCCAATACTCTTTATGAGATTTGATTTGCTCTTCCAGTTTAATGTCTAGTCCAAGCAAATGCCTGTGGTATGAAGTTAATATTATCCCTGACATATCATCTGGATGAAAAATTCCTAAATCATTAAAATATTTTGATAACCTTGAGCCACCCCATAGCATCCAGTTATTTCTTATCCACATTCCAAAGCCAAAATGTGCTTTTGATGTAAATTCATCCTCAGTCATTTTTCGAACTTGCGTTTTAATGGAGTCTGCCCAGAAACCATCAATTTGTTTGATGCAATCATTTAAGTCTATTGGAATATATACTCCATTTATGCTGTCTTTCTTAATATTTTCGAGGTATTCTTTCTTTTGTTCTTCTTTGGTCTTTTCTTTCTGAGCATATAAACCTTGATGTGATAGTGTGAAAATCAAGATTAGATTTAGAATAGTGAATATTTTTCTCATACTACACCTGTTTTTGAATTCCACAAGACTTAAAGGTTGTAAAATAAGTGCAAATGCATCTCAACCCAAATGTTTAGAGTTGTGTGTTCCTTTTGTTAGATTTTCATTATTTTTTCGACTTTTTAACATATTTTTCAGGAAAATAGTTTTCCCGATTTTCGTCCCAAATCTCTAAAAATTCTTGTCTTCTTTTATTTGCCATTATGTTTTATAAAAGTAAATAATTATCTATTAAAAATCTAATTCCATTTTTTGAGGTTGTATATGTTCTTCAGTAAGAAATTAGTTACTCTCAACAGTCAACTATCAACTAACAACAATATTTATCTATCTTAGCAATCAAAACAACTCCGGTTGAAGCGTAAGATTCAAATAAGCCTAAGAATATCTATTGCTGTTGCTGCGTATGTATTTATCGCATTGAAGATCGGTTTTTCGGGGATAGCCAGAATCTTCGAATTAGTAATTGGCTCTTTTAATTCTGCTAATCTACTTTGGTTTTCCCTGATTATTGCCTTAATGCCCGTTGTTTGGGCGTTGGAGGCGGTTAAATGGCGGAAAGCAATCGCTCTTTTTACTAAAGTATCTTTTTTAAGAAGTTGGCAATCGGTCTGGTACGGTGTAGTTGCCGGTCAGCTAACCCCTAATCGAATTGGTGAACCAGTTGGCCGTTTGGCACTAATAGACGAGGATGTTCGGGGTAAGGCTGGTGTGGCTGCCATATGGTGCAGTTTTACACAACAAATTGCCACCGTTTTGTTTGGTTTGCTAAGTATTATATGGTGGATTGTCGTAAAACAACTTAATGTTTTACCATTAGGAGTCCCTCTGTGGATTGTTCTTGCAATTATTCTAATTTGGGTAGTATTTATGCTCTATTTGATATTTGATGGTAGGCGTATTGCCCATTGGTTTGAGGGATTTGGCTGGATGAGAAATTTGCTACATGGCGAAAGATTGGATTTTAGTTTTAGCATTTCTACGATACTCTTCGTTCAAACCATTAGCATTATAAGGTATTTAATATTTTCAACTCAGTATGTACTTCTGCTAAGATTGTTTGGGGTTGATGCTAGTACAACTGACTTATATGCGATTGTTGGTTTGACTTACCTGTTTAGTAGTATTATCCCTTCATTCTCAGCAAGCGAGGTTGGGATAAAAGCGGGCTTCGCCATTTGGTTTGCCGGAATGATTTCTAGTAATGCAGTAGGAGTTACGGCAGCATCGTTATTCCTTTGGATGCTGAATCTTGCTGTGCCTGCACTTATTGCCGCGTGGTTTCCGTGGAAGAGAAGTTTATGAGTTGAAAGGTTTACAAGTTGATAAAAGAAGATGTTTTTACTTATTTTTACAATCAAATCTGTAATTAATGAGTAGTTACCAAAAGCCAATCGGCTCGTATATCAGCTATTTCAGCAACATGGTTAAGCAGTATGGTGGAATTAACCTAGCACAAGGAATTCCGGGTTTTGAACCACCAATGTATTTAATCGAAGCATTAAAAAAATCTGTCGATTTAAGCGTACATCAGTATGCTCCGGGGATGGGTAATTTACAACTACTGCAGTTGGTTGCAGGTAATTATAAGGTTTCTACTAATAATTTGCTTGTTGTTCAGGGCGCAACCGAGGCGCTTTCATTAATTTACACTTACATTAATAGAAAGTTAAATGGTGATTTTTCGGTTCTGTCCTTTGAGCCTGCGTACGAAAGTTATCTTCAATTACCTAAAATTTTTGGACAGAAATTTATTCACTACCCTTTAGATGCTGATTTCTCCTTCGATAAAAAAGATATTGAGAAAACAATAAAGGAGAATAATGTAAGGCTTGTTTTTGTTAGTTCTCCGGGTAATCCTTTTGGTAAAATCTGGAGTAAAACTGAGGTAGATTCTCTCGTTGATTTGTCATCAACCTTGAATTTCTATCTGGTTTTTGATGCAGTTTACGAGCAGTTATATTTTAATAAACCTCCATACATCCCTGTTGATAGGTTGTCGCCAAACCTTTTCGTTGTAAACAGTTTTTCGAAAATGCTTTGCATAACAGGATGGAGGATTGGCTACTTGATATCGCACGAAAGCCATATGGAGGGCATTAAGTCAATTCATGATTACATTGGTTTGTGTGCTCCATCCCTTCTTCAACATGCATTGGTAGATTACCTTGGGAAAAGCAATTTTGCTAACGAATTCACAAGTTTCTTTAGGGGAGAGGTAAAGAAATCTTTTGATACACTCATTGAAACTCTTGATCAATTAGGTTTTGATATTCCTAAAATTGATGGTGGTTGCTTTGTTTGGGCTAAGTTACCCAATTGTTGGACTGATGGTTTTGTGTTTGCAACTATACTTTATGAGGAGCAAAAGGTAGCGGTAATTCCTGGTGAGCATTTTAGCATTAATAAAAAGGAGTGGATTCGATTTAATGTTGCTCGGCCTCAAGGTGAAGTTTTAGAAGCGTGCAATAGAATTAAAATCTTTTTTGAGAAGCATAAGTAATGATTATTTATGTCATAATTTTCATTATTACAGTCGCTTACCTAGCGGTGATAGTTGCGTTCTATGTTGGATTGAGAAGGGTTATGTCGAAACAGACATTTCCTATTGCCGAAAAGATGAAACTAAGCGTTGTTGTTGCTTTTAGAAATGAGGAGAAAAACCTGCCAGTCCTCCTTGATGCATTGTTAAAGCAGACAATCTCCAACGATTTATACGAATTAATTCTGGTGAACGATCACTCAACTGATGGCTCATTAGCGGTAGCTCAAACTTATAAGGATCAATTTCAAAATTTAATGATAATTACCTCCTTTCGCAAGGCAAAAGGGAAGAAAGCGGCTTTGTTGTGCGGTATTGATGTTGCCCAGTATCCAATAGTTGTTTTTACTGATGCTGATTGTATTCCCGCTAATACTTGGTTGGAGTCTATATCATCAAAATTCTCTAATAACATCGATTTTAGTATGGGTACAGTTGTGCTAAGCCCAATTGATAGTTTTGTAAGAAAAATTCAATCGCTTGAATATTCGAGTTTAATGGCAGCCGCTGCCGGGTCGTGTGGTATTGGTCATCCTGTAATAGCTAGCTCGGCCAATCTTGCTTTTCGAAGAGAACTTTTAAATGTTGATTCAAGCTCATTCCAAGGCAATGTCTCATCGGGTGATGATATGTTCTTGCTGCATAGCGCCAAGAAAAGAAAAGGTTGTAGAATTGATTTTCTGAACGAAAGCAATGCGATCGTTCAAACTTCTACCGAATCAACATTGGGTTTGGCATTAAGTCAGCGTAAACGTTGGGCTTCAAAATCAATTTACTATAAAGACTTTGATGCCATTTTTACAAGTATTGTAGTTTTTGCATTCAACCTTTTACTATTCGGGTTGATTGTTGCCTCATTTATCCTGATAAAATATCTTTTGATCTTTCTTTGCTTGCTGTGCGCGAAATCGTTAGTTGATTTTTTGTTGCTAAGGCGATATCTGAGATTTACAAACCAAGATGAACTATTGAAGGTTTTTATACCTTTACAACTCTTGTATCCATTGTATGTGGTTTACACTTTTTTTAGCGGAGTCATTTTTAAAACAACATGGAAAGGAAGGCGAATAAAGTAAAAGATATTTCAAGGGAAGGCTCTCCTTTTCGTATTGCTATGCGTAGGATTTTCTCGGATTGGCTTGCTGTTATTGCGCTAGTTTTTATTGGTTTGTGCGCGCTGCTAGCAATTTTAGGCTATTTAATTGTTCCCGATTCAACCCCATATTGCAATCAGCAGCATCTTGAGTTGGCAACCCGTAGACCTGGTCTAAAGGTTACAATGCTATTGATTCGAAAAACTGATTCAGTAAAGGAGAAAGGCTTTATTGGAAGAATGTTTTTTGGGCAAGATGAGAACTTTCGTGAGGTTCCTATCAATAATTGGCGATTTGAGAATGATAAAATTATTGTTGAAGAGTTCAATGATATTGAAAACCCAGATGCTTTATATAGTGAATTCAGTATTGCTAGGATTGTTTACCCAATCGCTCAAAACGAAAAAATTGTTGCAAACAAGGATTCGCTGAGTTTTAATACTGTTGATAATCTTTTTGTTTCGACTACAATTAACGATTTAAGGCAGCAAATCTTAGAAAAACAGATAGTATCTAGGTATTTCGTTTTTGGAACCGATAGGTTTGGTCGCGATATGTACAGTCGACTGATTATAGGTGCGAGGGTTTCTCTATCGGTCGGATTTATTGCTGTCGCAATATCTCTAATTATAGGAATTTTCTTAGGTGCATTGGCTGGCTTTTTCCGTGGTTGGCTCGATGATTTTGTGATGTGGTTCGTGAACGTAGTTTGGTCAGTACCAACCTTATTAATGGTTATTGCATTAACAATGGTTATTGGGAAAGGTTTTTGGCAGATATTCATTGCTGTTGGGCTAACCATGTGGGTTGACGTTGCAAGGGTGGTTCGTGGGCAGGTGCTAAGTATTAGAGAAAAGGAGTACGTTGAAGCAGCTCGAGTGTTAGGCTTTAACCAAATGAGGATAATCTTTAAACATATTGTTCCAAACCTTCTTAGCCCTGTAATTATTATCTCTGCAGGTAATTTTGCCACGGCAATTCTTCTCGAGGCAGGTCTCAGCTTTCTTGGTATTGGCGTTCAGCCACCCATTCCCTCATGGGGTACAATGATTAAGGATCATTATGGTTATATCATTATGGATAAAGCCTACTTAGCTTTTCTTCCCGGTTTGGCAATAATGTTTCTGGTACTTGCATTTAACCTTCTTGGTAATGGACTAAGGGATGCGTTAGATCCAAAAGAGCTAGGAAAGTAGGTTGATTCTTTAACTTCTCAAGTATCCAGTAGTCAGTAGGGAGTGGTAAGTTTTTTCTACTTACGATTCTTTAACTTCTGTCTTCTGCCTTCTTTTTTTCTATTTTACATGTTCATTAGCATAACATCGGTAAACTTTTTCCTTTAATTTAGCGCCACCCTATGTGCTATTAAATCTTACGTTATGAATGCCATGCCTTTTGTGGTAGGTGCAATTGCAATTTTCGTATTAGCCTACCGTTTCTATTTCAGCTTTATAGCTGCTAAAGTTGCAACCCTTAACGATCTAGGACAAACTCCTGCTCACCGATTGTTCGATGGGCAGAACTACTACCCAATGAATAAGTGGGTACTATTTGGGCATCACTTTGCAGCAATTGCGGGTGCTGGTCCGTTGGTTGGTCCTGTGCTTGCCGCCCAATTTGGTTTTTTCCCAGGTTTCCTTTGGATGCTTATTGGTGCAGTTATGGCAGGAGCAGTTCATGATTTTGTAATCCTTACTGCATCAATCCAGCACGATGGTAAATCACTTGCCGAAATAGCTCGTATTGAGATCAATAAGGTTAGCGGCATCACTTCCTCTGTTGCGATTCTATTAATAATTATTGTTGCTCTTGCTGGGTTAGGTTTGGTAGTTGTAAATGCACTGGCTGAGAGTTCTTGGGGTACATTTACAATTGCATCAACTATTCCAATTGCACTCGTAATGGGCGTTTGGATGTTTAAAATTAGAAAAGGGAAAATTGTTGAGGCAACCATTTTTGGGGTAATTCTACTTTCTGCTGCTGTAATTTTTGGACGTTATATTCCCGGTTCGTCTATTGCCGGGTGGTTTACTTTTGATCATAAAACGCTTACTATTCTAATTGCGGCCTACGGTTTTTTAGCATCCGTACTTCCGGTTTGGTTGCTGCTTTCGCCACGCGATTATCTTAGTTCAATAATGAAGGTTACCGTAATTGGATTATTGGCAATAGGTATAATTGTTGTTGCTCCTGAATTAAAGATGCCCGGATTTACAAAGTTTGTTCATGGAGGTGGCCCAATAATTCCCGGTTCTTTATTCCCTTACCTTTTTATTACAATTGCTTGCGGAGCAATATCTGGCTTCCATGCATTAGTTAGCTCAGGGACAACGCCTAAGATGATCATGAAGGAATCGCAAGTGAAATTTATTGCAGCAGGCTCTATGCTTACCGAGGGTGTTGTTAGTATTCTTGCTTTGATTGCTGCATGCAGCCTTTTGCCATTAGATTACTTTCAGATAAATGTACCTGCCGAAAAGTTTCAGGCGTTATTACCGCAACTTCACGCCATGGGCTTTACCGATAGCAATATTCAGCAACTTTCTGCTGAAGTAGGAGAGAAGATTGTAGGAAGAACCGGTGGGGCAGTTTCTTTGGGCGTTGGAATGGCTTACATATTCTCATCTATACCCGGTTTAGATCATCTGATGTCGTACTGGTACCATTTTGCCATTATGTTTGAGGCGCTTTTTATCCTTACTACCATTGATGCTGGTACACGTATCGGACGATTTGTATTGCAAGAAGCTCTTGGAAAAGTATATACTCCATTTCAAAAAACAAACTGGCTGCCTGGAAACTTAATTGCTAGCGGATTGATTGTTTTTGCTTGGGGCTACTTCATATATACAGGTAGCGTTTCAACCATTTGGCCAATGTTTGGTACTGCAAATCAACTTTTGGCAACAATTGCTCTAGCCGTTGGTACTTCATTTATTATCAATAGGGGTAGGGCTAAATATGCATGGGTGACAATTGTGCCTATGATTTTTGTTGGAATTACTACTATAACCGCTGCATGCATGAACATAATGAATATATATCTTCCTCAAGTTGCTAATTCAACAACTAGGGTTCCGGGAATCATTAATTTATCCCTTACTGTATTGATATTAGCCTGTGTGGTTGTAGTATTTTTTAATGCAATTCCTAAATGGGTTGAGGCAATTAAAACATTAAGGTCGAAATCTTAATAGTAGAATAATTTAATTGTCTCTTAGGCAACGAACTGAAAAGCCAAACTGTTTATCGTGGAAGTAGCGCATTACACCATTGTAAGTGTATATTATACTTCGATACCATGCTCTATGTGTATTATATTCTGTGCTGCTCCACCAGAAACCATTACTTCCCATGATAAAGTATTTCCCATTTCGGCTCAGTCGTTCTCCACTAGGTAGGGCAGAGAAATTGAAGTGATCTGTGCCATTCCCATCTATGGACCAACCGGATTTAGTTTTTAATCTTAGACCAGCATCATTCCCTCTTAATCCAATGCTATTCCAGCTAGAATCTCCAATACAAAATTTTGTATCCACGTAACCTTCTAGGTATTTCCATTCTTCGTCAGAAGGAACGCGCCATCCGTCCGGGCACAGGTTGCCAGTGTTAACTGCATACCAGTTATATAGGGCTCCGTATACCTTTGCATTACTCGTGTCGTTGTTGTACCAGCAGTATGCTCCACTATCTGTACTAATCCATGTGTTATTGTCTTTTACGTTGGGGATTTTTAATCCATTTTTATAAGTAGTGGTCCTGAGATTTTCAGTCATCCACAAATATTTCCCCACTTTAACTGTGCTATAAATGTTACTATCAATATCAATTACAACTCCATTTTTAGAATCTTGAGCATTAAGTAAATGGATATTCATTAAGAATATAAACAATATTAATATTTTATTAATCATATGTTACATGATTTCACTTGGTTATATTCTTTTTGGTGAGCCAATTCAACCTGTTTCTAACATTTTCTAAGTACTCTGGAGGGAATACGAACTCGTTTTTATCAAGGTTGTTTAGAAAAAGTTGGTAATATTTAATGGCTTTGCCAGTATTTTTAAGTTTTTCATCATAAATATTTGCAATGGTCATACAGATAGCCCCAGAATAGTTAATGTCCATGGATTTTGAGTAGTACTTTATTGCTTCGTTGTATAAGCAGCTGTCTTTATAGCCGTCTCCTATTAAAGTATTGGTTAAAACATGCTGTTTTAGAATAGGTGATATAAGTTTAAGTACTCTGTTATAATACTTAATGCTTTTTTTGTATTCTTTTAGCTTGTAGTATGTTTGACCTAAATACCCCGATATCTCAAAGTCGCTAGAATCTTTTTGATAAGCTTTAAGAAGATAACCTAATGCGTCATTAGGTTGATTATTGTATGCTAACCCGATACCGATCCTCTTAAGTACTAGTTTAGTGGTGTCTCCATATTTTAAAACCTTAAAATAATCTGGACGAGCCCTGTAGTGATAGTTTTGTTGAAAATAGATATCGGCTCTTCTATAGTAAAGATCAGCGTCAGTTGAATCAATCTTTAACCCTCGATTTAGTTGGTATATTGCCGTATCAATTTGTTTATTCTTAAAGTACAAGTAGCTCAAGTTTTTTAAAGACGGTATATTTTTGCTATTAATCGATAACGACTTCTCAAAAAGTTTAATAGCAATGCTGTCATTTTCCATTCTGAGGTTGCAGAAAGCAAGTTTATCAAGGTATAGTGTGTTAGTAGTATCGTTATTGTGAAACCTTTGGTAAATGGGCAACGCTTTGTTAAATAACCCCTTTTGCATGTATATGTCGCTTAAATAGAAGGAGTACATCCAGTTGAGCGAATCATGGGCGCAAAGCGAATCAAGAATTGGTAGTGCAAGTTTATGTTTCCCTGAATTGTAATAATGCTTTGCAAGGGTATGCATGTATTTCTTATTATCTGGTGCAAGTTTTACAGCCTTAGAAAATGCTTCAACTGTTTTATCGTTTTGCATTAAATTTTGATATGCCAACCCAAGCTTATAATAAATCTCAGCATTAAGAGTGTCGGTTTGCAGTATGTTCAAACAGTTTGAAACAACCTCGTTGTATTCCCCTTGAATAAGTAATGCGTCAAGTTGGTTGATTTTGGTTTTTTCTTGAGCTGTAGTTGAACTCCACGTAAAGACACTAAGGAATGCTAGAAATATTACAATTCGGATTTTCATGTTGTAAAGGTTAAATATTGAAATACCGGATTCATCAATAAAAACAATTGAGAAATCCGGTATTTACAAATATGAAATTATTAGTTTAACGCAAATGTGATTGGCAAAGTCATTTGAACATTTACCTTTTTCCCACCTTTCTCACCAGGGGTGAATTTGTTGAGTAATTTGATAACTCTAGTTGCTTCATCTTGTAATGATTGAAATGCTTTGTCAATCTTTTGATCACCTGTAGTTTTAAATTCTTTTTCAATAATCTTATTATTCTTATCCTTTTCCCGGACTATAACCTTAATGGGTTTTGCATCTTTTACCTGTCCATCAGTGGTAACTGTAAACTGAACAAATACTCTTCCTTGTAAGCCAAGCTCAGCGGCGTCATTTGGATATTTAATGTTCTGAATTAAAAATTGGCTAAGCTCATCGTCAGTATTTCCATATTTTGGGTATTTATCTACTTCTTGATATACTTTCTCTTGAGCGAACACTTTTGTGCTCGTTGTCAAAAAGAAGCTAATGGATAGGAATAAAGGTAAAGCGATTAAATATTTGGCAATCGCTAACGAACCGGATTTTTTAGTAGTCATCATTTTTAATCTTGTTTTAAGTAATGAATAATTAAAATGGCTGGTTACCCCCAAGCCCATTACACCTAGGCTTTTTTCAAATAAAAGGTTTTGGTAGGTAGCCTTATCATACCCTTTCTCTAATACTTTACTATCTGCAATAAATTCATGCTCTGCTTTTAAGGCCATCCGGATTAGCCAAACGAATGGGTTAAACCACTGAACTATGGCAGCAAACTCAATTAATAGAACATCAATTGAATGTAGATGATCTTTGTGAGATTTCTCATGCGTGATAAGTTCAGCATTATTTCCCCCTTCATAATCAGAGCGTGATAGAAATAGTACAGAGAAAAAGGTAAATGGAGAGATATTCCCGTCAACAATAACCGCCCTAAATCCATTGTATTGTACCCTCGGGAATCGGTTGTATAAATACCAGATTTTTGAGAGGTTTGACAGAAACTTAAGTGCAAAGAATACTGCACCGCTTATATAAACTATCGATAGTATGCTTAAATTATATTTTGGACTAATAGCTCCCAATTGCTCTTTTGAGCTTACTATTATTGGGGATAAAATATTTACTAGTTTGCCATCAGTTTGCCCAAAAAACGATATTTCAAAAAGTGGAGAAATGAAAGAGATGATTAATGCAGAGATTAAGTAAATTCTATTGAGGTTGAAATAGGTTTCTCGTCTTAGCAAAAGCCAGTAGAATGTGTAGAGAATACTTAACGCTACCGATGATTTTAATAAGTAGATTTCCATAGCTATTGTTTCTTCTTTGATTCAACTTCAACTTGTAATATTTTAATGATATCCTCCATATCTTTTGTAGATAAATCCTCGCTTTTAGAGAAAAAGGATACCATATTTTGATATGAGTTTGAAAAGTAATTCTCAACAAATCCTTTTAGATAGCTCTTTGTGTACTTGTCTTTAGTAATAACAGGAAAGTACTCGTATGTTTTTCCATAAGCATTATGGTCAACAAATCCTTTTTTCTCAAGTATCCTTATTATTGTTGATACTGTGTTGTATGCTGGTTTTGGTTCTGGAAGGCTATCAATAATATCATTCACAAATCCTTTTTCCAATTTCCAAAGGATTTGCATTATTTGCTCTTCCGCCTTAGTTAATTCTTTCATAAAAAGAGGATATAAATTTTACACTACAAACATACAACTAAAAACTTAGTTAATCAACTAAATATTTAGTTATTTTAAAAATATTTTTTATATAACTGAAAATCAGTGCTTAGCAAATAAAAAACCAGACATCAAAAAAGGATGTCTGGTTAATTGAGGTAGGATTTTTATTTACAATTCAAGAATTTTTCTAGTTGTTTCGCTATTGTTCACAATTACCTTAACTATATAAGTGCCTCTGGCTAATCCGAGTTCTTTGGCAGAGAAGTTATATGTAATATCACCAGCATTTTCGTACCCATTTGTAAGCACGGAAATTTTTTTGCCAATCAAGTCATAAACTGAAATACAAACCTTTGAGTTCTTTTCGAGATGTAGTTTGATATTCACTTTCTCATAGTAAGGATTTGGGAAAACTTCGAGATAATAGTCTGAATTACTCAACACATTATTTGAAGATAAGAGAATATCGGAATTATAAGCTGCTTTTGTTGATGTACTTGTTTGACCATTCTCGAAGGTGTAGTTACAATTAATGAATACAAGAATAGGGAATCGATGCTCGTTTATATACCAACGGTATGTTGTTTCTTCAATTTTGGTTGTAACACCATTAATAATTTGATTGTAACTTTTTACCTCCTTTACCCTAAGGGCATTCCTAAACGATTTTCCTTCCGGAAGTTGTAAAGTTCCAATTGCATCACCAGTTACATTGTAAGTTCCTGAAATTGTACCAATTTCTTTATCGCTAAAAATATATTTACCGTCAAAAAAACCTGAATAAGAACTGTTGTATGAGAAAGGGTAACGCATTTTTACAAAGGGAGTGGTGTACTCAATAATCGTATTGCCATTATTTGAAAGGTATCCATATTGCTCTAGCTGATTACTGTTAGAGTTGAAGAAGAAGAAATTGCCAAATTCTTCAAGCGCCGTGTTGACTGTAGAAAATCTTTCACCTCCTTTTGTAATGTATGATTGTTGTACACTACCTGTAAAGTTTACGGTTTCTTCTAATGTGGAAAAATTCCAAGTCACATTTTGTCCGTTTGTTCCCGGATCAACATATTTCGTAAGTCTCATTGGGTTTTTCTCATTAGGAAGTAACCCGTGAGTTTTATAGGTAAGGATTGTTTGAGCATCAGTAGAAAACGCAATGGACAATCCAATGATGAGTAGACTTATTCTTTTCATAGTCCATGAATTTTTGGATTTGAGTAAATATACAACATTTAAATCAAAAATTCCAATGGATTGGTTATTGCATGAAACTGTATGATTTGATTTTTACAACTTTAAAAACTTCTCTTCTCAACAATAAGCTTTGTAATTAAATAGAAGATTACAACATAGCAAAGGCAAACTAAAGTTGATGCTCCTAATGATAATGAATCTTGTAGAAGTCCCATTTTCTGGAAGCTAAGTGGTGAACTCCCATTAACTTGTATCATGTCGTGAGTTGTAATATCCAGAAAATCGGGCATGGGAGTGAGGTTTGAAATAATTTTAATTGGAAAAAATCTATCTATTTGATCGGGAAAAAATGCTCTAAGAATTGGCTCCCCTGGGAAAAAGAAGAGGATAAACATTACAATGGAAAGAGCATTTGTTCTAAAAATAAATCCGATAAGCATGCCCAGCATCATGTATGCAAATGACTGAATGTAAAGAACAAGAACCAGTGGCATTTTATCGAAAATTATACCTACCGAAATATTGCTTGAATAAATCAGTCCAAAGATTAATCCACTTAAAAGTACCAATAGTAAAGCATATAATGCAATTACTGCAATTACAACCATTTTTGCATAGAGTAGTTGGCTTCGGCTCACTCCATCCATAATTTGTTTGCGGAATGTTTTAAATTGATGTTCGTTACCAACTAATATTGCAAAAAGGATTCCGAGTAAAAGGTTAAACCAGCTGCCTATCCAAGCAAAAGTACCCCATACATTAGGAAATGAAACAAGTTTATCTAACCTCACTCCTTGAAAATTCACATTAATTCTCGACCCAATTAATACTACTAAAAGGAATAGTGCAGCATGAAGTATAATAATGGTTTTAAAACCAGGGTAACCTAAGGTTTTTATAAACTCAAGTTTTAGAATTTTTTTCATTTCTATTTTTTATTTGAATAGTTAATTTTCAGGTTTGCTAATAAGTTCAAGAAATTGAGATTCAAGCGTTCTCCGTTTTGGCTCTAACCTTTTTAATGATATACCATTATTAAATAGCCAAGAGTTAAGCGTTGAAGGAGAATAATCATTATCCATTTCAACAATTAAGGTTCCGTTTTCTCTTTCAATGACTTTGCAATTACTGTTTTGCCGGAGTTGGGCAATAAGTATCTCGGCGTCTTCCGCTTCAATAAGCACAATCTGTTTCTCATTAAGAAGTTCGGAGACTCTTCCCGAGGCAATGCATTTACCTTTTTTCAGAATAATAACATTAGAACATACCTTTTCAACCTCGTCGAGAATATGGCTAGCCAAAATTATGGTTTTGCCTTTTATTGCTTGGGCTTTAATGATTTCTCTAACCTCGGCAATTCCTTCTGGATCAAGTCCGTTTGTTGGTTCATCGAGAACTAATACCTCTGGATCACCAATCATTGTACTGCCAATTGCTAATCGTTGCTTCATCCCTAAGGATAATGTATAGAAGGGCGATTTGCTTCTTTTAAGAAGGCCAACCTCATCAAGCACTCGTTGTATATCATTCTCTCCTACACCCCTTGCCAAAGCAGTAATTGTTAGATTTTTCTCAAGGCTTAGGTAAGGGTAGAAGTAGGGTACTTCTAGTAATGAGCCAATCCTTTTGTTTGCATCCTCTCTGGTTAAGTTGCCAAACCAGCCAAAAGTCCCTGCTGATGCATTGATTACTGAAAGAATAATTGAAAGAGTAGTGGTTTTCCCGCTTCCGTTAGGGCCTAAAATGCCAACGACCTCTCCTTTGTGTACCTCGAACGATAGTTTGTCTAATGCTATTTGAGGTCCATAGTACTTGCTGATTGAATTTGTTTTTAAGATTGTTTCCACGTTTTTATAGTTATTTTAAATTATAGTGAATTAATAATATGTAAATAAGACGAAAACTTAAGTGCATTTGTGACAAATTTATAAAATAAAAAAAGGTTGGTGCGAACCAACCTTCATAATTAAAGCTAACAGACTAATTGCCCATTTCTGAAAGAAACTTAATTCGAATTAGCCTAATTTCTTCTTCCGAAAAGTCCTCTTCTCCAAGGAACTTGATTGCTTCATCGATAGATTCAGTTTCGGCCTCTTGGTGGAAGTAGTCGAATATCTCTTGACGCTTTTCTTCGTCAATAGTTTTATCAATGTAGTAGTCAATATTAATCTTCGTCCCTGAATTTACAATTGCTTCAATCTCATTGAGAAGTTCCGACATTTCAAGGTTTTTTGCTTCGGCAATATCCTCCAAGTCCATCTTTCTATCTATACTTTGGATTACAAAAACTTTGAGTAGAGATTTGTTCGCAATTGATTTTACCACCATATCCTGAGGACGAATTATCTCCTTGTCATCAACATATGATTTGATTAAATCAACAAACTCTTTTCCATACCGCTTTGCTTTTCCAGCACCAACTCCAGTTATGTTTTGTAGTTCTTCAATAGTTATTGGGTACTGTATTGACATATCCTCCAACGAAGGATCCTGAAAAATTACGAAAGGAGGTAGATTTTTCTTTTTCGAGACCTTTTTCCTAAGATCCTTTAGCATGTTGAAGAGTTCCTCGTCAACAGCACCTGTTTTCCCAGAAGGTGGAGCCATTGAATCATCGTCCTCGGCCTCTTCGTACTCATGATCCTGGGTAAACATTACATCGTATGGCTTTGAAATATAATCTTTCCCTTTATCTGTAACGAAAAGTAAGCCATAGGTATCAATATCCTTATCGAGGAATTTCATTACCATGGCTTGGCGAATTATAGCATTCCAGAACCTTTCACCTTTTTCGGCTCCCTCTCCAAAAATCTCTAGCTTGTTATGTTTGTATGATTTTATTGCGGTATTTGCATTTCCCATAAGGATATTGACGATGTGCTCGGCCTTAAATTTCTCTTTTACCGCTAAAACTGTTTCAAGAACCATTACAAGCTCTTCGTGCCCCTCAAACTGTTGTTTGGGATGTAGACAGTTATCACACGATCCGCAATTCTCTTCTTTATACTCTTCCCCAAAGTAGTGAAGAAGCATTTTTCTTCTGCAAACAGATGACTCAGCGTACGATACAGTTTCAAGAAGTAGCTGTTTCCCAATTTCTTGCTCGGCAACAGGTTTCCCTTGCATGAACTTTTCAAGCTTCTGAATATCCTTGTAGCTATAAAAAGTAATACATTGGCCTTCGCCACCATCACGCCCTGAGCGTCCAGTTTCCTGATAGTAACCCTCTAAACTTTTTGGAATATCGTAATGTATTACATAGCGAACATCAGGTTTATCAATACCCATACCAAATGCAATGGTTGCAACGATTACATCAACATCTTCCATTAGGTATTTATCCTGGTTCCCCGAACGTGTTGATGAGTCCATGCCAGCATGGTAGGGAAGAGCTTTTATACCATTAACCTTAAGCACTTCGGAAAGTTCTTCAACCTTTTTTCGGCTTAAGCAGTAGATAATCCCTGACTTTCCAGTATTGTTTTTTATATACTTGATGATCTCTTTTGTTGCATTAACCTTCGGACGGACCTCATAGTAAAGGTTAGGCCTATTAAATGATGACTTGAATACGTTTGCTTCGAGCATCCCTAGGTTTTTCTGAATATCGCTCTGAACCTTAGGGGTTGCTGTTGCTGTAAGTGCAATTAATGGTGCTGTACCTATTTCATTAATGATTGGTCGTATTCTACGATACTCTGGCCTAAAGTCGTGACCCCATTCTGAAATACAGTGTGCTTCATCAATTGCATAAAAAGAAATCTTCACCTGTTTTAAGAATTGGATGTTTTCTTCTTTGGTCAAAGATTCAGGTGCAACATATAGCATTTTGGTAACCCCAGAAGTTACATCTTGCCTTACTTTTTGTATTTGCGCCTTGTTTAATGATGAATTCATAAAGTGAGCCACACCGTCCTCTACACTGAAGCTTCTCATGGAATCAACTTGATTTTTCATCAAGGCGATTAAGGGAGATATTATAATTGCAGTACCATCCATTATTAGGGCCGGTAGCTGATAGCAAAGTGATTTTCCCCCTCCGGTGGGCATTAGTACAAATGTATCGTTTCCTGCCAATACGTTACGAATGATAACCTCTTGGTTTCCTTTAAAACTGTTAAATCCAAAATACTTATTTAGATATTCGTTGAGTGATATTTCAGCGTTTATGCTCATGTCTAGTGTCTTCTACTTCTTTTTTTAAGATTTTTAATAATTATAATTGTAACATTTTGTTGATTTACGGCATCTTATATGCAATCCTATTTGTTAAACCTTCGTTTATTAAATCATAAACCAAAAAACAGTACTTTTGTACTTTAAATTTACTAAGAATTCTCATAAAAACGTGACCCTTTTCTAGAATTTTATTAAAGGGTGTTAAAATAAGTTAAATCATGGATACTAATATAAAACAGCTAGCAATTCAGACAATCAAAACCGAAGCAGATGCAATTGCGAAACTCGCATCATATATAGATGATGACTTTGAAAAGAGCGTTTCGTTGATCTATAACGGAAAAGGTAGAGTAATTGTTACAGGAATTGGGAAAAGCGCCATTATTGCTAGTAAAATTGTTGCAACACTTAACTCAACTGGTACTCCTGCAATATTTATGCATGCTGCTGATGCTATTCATGGTGATTTAGGTATTATTCAGCCCGACGATGTGATAATTTGCCTTTCAAAAAGTGGAAGTACCCCTGAAATTAAAGTTTTAATTCCATTGATTAGAAATTTGGGCAATAAACTGATTGCTATTGTTTCGAGCACGAACTCTTATCTGGCACAAAAATCTGATCTTGTTCTAAAAGCAACTGTCGATAAGGAGGCTTGCCCAAATAACCTTGCGCCAACATCTAGTACAACAGCTCAGCTTGTTATTGGCGATGCTTTGGCTGTTTGCCTTTTAAAATTAAGGGGCTTTTCTCCCGAAGATTTTGCGAGGGTTCACCCCGGAGGTGCTTTAGGTAAAAAATTGTATATGCGAGTTTCGGACATTTTCTCAGAAGAGAATGTGCCAAAAGTTAGTGTTGATGATCGGATTCAAACCATAATACTTGAAATGACATCGAAGCGTTTGGGTGCTACTGGTGTTATTGATGCAAATGGCGGATTGGCTGGGATTATCACTGATGGAGACTTACGCCGGATGCTTCATAAAAATGAGTCCGTTCAAAATCTAACGGCGAAGGAGATTATGACGATAAATCCAAAATCAATAGAGAAGAGTGAACTTGCAATTCATGCATTTAATAAGATGGAAGCACATAAAATCACACAGCTGGTTGTAACCGAAAATGGTAAGTATGTTGGAATGATTCATCTCCATGATATTTTAAAAGAAGGACTCGTTTAATTTTATTAACATGTCAGATCAAGAGGAGAAGCCAATACATGAAATGACTTTTATGGATCACCTTGAGGAGCTGAGGTGGGTTTTGATTCGTTGTGTCGTGGGAATTTCTCTTGGAACCTTGGTGAGTTTCTTTGGTTATAAATATGTGTTTGATGATATTTTGCTATCGCCAAAAACTCCCAATTTTTTTACTAATCGGTTGATGTGCCAGTTGGCTGAAATACTTAATTCTCCAACCCTTTGCATCAACTCAAAATCTTTTCAGTTAATTAACATTGATATAGCAGGTCAGTTTAATACCCACATTTTGGTTTCGGTTTATGCTGGGTTGATTTTAGCTTTCCCTTATATAATATACCAACTATGGAAATTTATTAGTCCCGCTCTTTATGAGGAAGAAAGAAAAAAGGCTAGCGGTGCTGTTTTGATTATTTCTCTTTTATTCATTATAGGTGTTCTTTTTGGGTACTTCTTTATTACACCATTCTCTGTAAACTTTTTAGGAAACTATAGTGTCAGTAGTCAGGTTATTAATCAAATTAACCTAACATCATACATTTCACTAGTTTCCTCTTTATCATTGGTTAGTGGGTTGGTTTTCGAACTTCCGATTCTAGTTTATTTTCTAACCAAAATAAATATTATCAATCCTACGTTTCTTAAAAAGTATCGTAGGCACGCTTTTATGGTTATTCTGATTATTGCAGCAGTTATTAGTCCTCCTGATGTACTTAGTATGACTCTTATAGCTATTCCACTATGGTTGTTGTTTGAGGTGAGTATATTTATTTCATCAAGAATAATTAAAAGCAAACCTATTGCTAGTTAATTTTGTTTAGTATTTTAGCCTTTTAAATCTGATTAATGGAAAAAGTAATTCATAGAAAATTCAATAGAGTTGCATTAATAATCTTTATACTCATTTTTAGTTCGCAGCTAGGGTATTCTCAGTTAACAAGGATTAGAGGTAAAGTCTTAGATACAGATACAAAAGAACCGCTTTCGTTTGTGACCCTTGCATTTAAAGGCACTACCGTTGGTACTATTACAGATACTAAAGGGGAGTTTTTTCTTGAAACACGTAGCGCAACAGATGCTCTTACCGTTTCGTATGTTGGTTACGATACCAAAATAATTCCAATAAAAAAGGGTCAGTATCAAGAACTAAGTATCGAATTGAAATCCACTTCATTTTCACTTGAAGGGGTAACCATTGTTCCTGGCGAAAATCCTGCCCACCCAATTCTTCGGAATATCATTAAAAACAAAAAGCACAACAACCCTGATCGGTTAAACGCATATTCGTATGAGAGTTACAATAAAATTGAGGTCGATCTCAATAATGTTGATGATAATATGAAGAAGAAAAAAATATTTAAACAGTTTCAGTTTGTTTTTAACTATGTAGATACTAATGCTATAACCGGAAAAACTTTCTTGCCTGTATTTATTTCAGAGGCCATATCCGATTACCATTTTCAACGATCTCCAAAGGTTGAAAAAGAGGTAATTAAGGCTTCAAAAATTTCAGGTGTAAAAAATGAAAGTGTTTCTCAGTTTACAGGTAAGATTTACCAAAAAGTTAACATATACGACAACTTTATCAACGTCTTCGATCAGGGTTTGGTAAGTCCAATTTCTGATGTTGGTCTATTTTACTATAAATACTATCTCATTGATAGTGCTTTTTTAGATCATAAATGGTGCTACCAAATATCATTCAAGCCCAAAAGAAAGATGGAACCTACTTTTACGGGAGATTTCTGGGTAAATGATTCTACTTGGGCAATTGTTAAGGCTCAAGTTCGTCTTGCAGATTATGTAAACCTAAACTTTGTGAACGATTTAGTTGCTTCTGCAGAGTATCAGCTTGTAAACGATTCTGTTTGGTTTCCAAAGCAGATGTCTCTTTTTGTTGATTTTAACTTGACTGATAAAACGACTGGATTCTTTGGTCGAAAAACAACAGCATATAGTAATGTTAAACTTAATGAACCAATTCTCGACACCATTCAATCTCTTCAAAGCAATGTTACTGTTCAGGAGGGGGCGTTAGATCAAAATGATAACTATTGGAAAAAGAGTCGTCCTTTTGAGTTAAGTAAAAAAGAAGCAGGCATATATCAGATGGTTGATTCCGTTAAACAGGTTCCGATGTACAAAACCTTCTTTGATATTGTAAATATGTTTGTTAACTATTACTATGTTATCGGGTATGTTGAAGTTGGACCTTATTACAAAACATATAGTTTTAATGAAATTGAAGGTAATCGGTTTAGGATATCGGGCAGAACAAGCAATAAGTTTAGTAAAAAGATAATGTTTAATGCCTTTACTGCATATGGAGATAAAGATAACCGATTTAAATATGGATTAGGTGCCCTTTATGTAATCAAGAAAAAACCAAGGCAAGTTGTTTATTTGGACTATAAAAGTGATATAGAGCAGCTAGGACAGAGTCAATACGCTTTAACAGAGGATAACATTTTAACGTCTGTATTACGTAGAAACCCGAATTATAAGCTTACCCTTGTAAACGAGTTTTCTGGATATTATCAAAAAGAATGGTTCAATGGTTTGTCAAATAAGTTAAGTTTCAGTTATAGAGATATTTATCCATCTGATTCAATTCGATTTCAAGTAAATAATGTTTCTGCATTTAATAAAATTACAACAGCAAGCATAACGTTGAATACACGTTGGCAAAAAGATGAGAAGTTTGTTTCGGGGGAGTTTGATAGGGTAAGCCTTGGTAGTACATTCCCTGAGATAAACTTTGATATTACCGGTGCATTAAAAGGCGTTTTTGGAAGCGATTTCGAATATGTTAAGCTGCATTTCAACTATTACCATAAATTCAATATAAATCCGTTAGGCTATACTCGCCTTATTTTAGACGCGGGTAAGATATTTGGAAAAGTACCCTACCCGTTGCTTCAGCTACATGAAGGAAACGAAACATATGCTTTTGATCGATATGCATTTAACATGATGAACTACTATGAATTTGCATCTGATCAGTATGGAAGTGTAACGGTGGAGCATCACTTTCAGGGCTTCTTTCTAAACCATATCCCATTAATGAGAAGACTGAAATGGAGGGAGGTTGCTACAGCAAAGTATTTAGTCGGATCAATTAGCAATGAGAACATGAAAGTCCTTGATTTCCCGACAGGAATGGGAGCGGTCTCGAAGCCTTATGCTGAGGTAGGTATCGGAGTTGAGAATATTTTTAAAGTTATTCGTGTCGATGCCATGTGGAGGCTTACGCATTTAGATAACCCGAATATTGAAAGATTTGGAATTCGTGCTGGTTTGCAGATAATTTTCTAACCTAATGTTTAATTTGTTAGTTTTGCTAAATATTCAAGCATAAAAACTATGATGAGGCTATATACCAATAATCTTGTAAAGAGATATAGGACCAGAACGGTTGTAAAAGGGGCATCAGTTGAAGTTAACCAGGGTGAGATTGTTGGACTTTTAGGTCCTAACGGCGCAGGGAAAACAACTACCTTTTATATGATTGTTGGGTTAGTCCACCCTAATGCAGGGAATATCTATCTTGATGATATTGAGATTACCAATGAGCCCGTTTATCGTAGAGCCCAACGGGGAATTGGATACTTAGCGCAGGAAGCATCAGTGTTTAGAAACCTTAGCGTTGAGGACAATATAAAGGCAGTTCTTGAAATGACTGATAAACCTAAGGATTATCAACGAGATAAGGTTGAATCGCTTATCAACGAGTTTGGACTACAGAAGATTCGTAAAAGTTTAGGGATTCAGCTTTCGGGTGGTGAACGACGTCGTACAGAGATAGCCCGTGCATTAGCCCTTGATCCAAAGTTTATATTGTTAGACGAACCTTTTGCAGGTGTCGACCCAATTGCTGTTGAGGATATTCAGAATATTGTTGCTCATTTAAAGGATCGTAATATTGGAATTCTTATTACCGACCACAATGTACATGAGACACTAACCATAACCGATAGGGCATACCTTCTTTTTGAGGGGGATATCCTAAAATCGGGCACTGCTCAGGAGTTAGCTGATGATGAGCAGGTACGAAAGGTTTATCTCGGCAAAAACTTTGAACTCAGAAAATAATTTTCACTCCATTTAGCCTATAATTATTAGTACTTCGTCAATTATTTTTAAATTGATTTGAAGAAATTGTGCTTTTATAAAAAATAATTTATCTTTGCGCCACAATTTTCGCGGGTATGTCGTAATTGGTAGCCGAGCTAGACTTAGGATCTAGTGCCGAAAGGCGTGGGGGTTCGAGTCCCTTTACCCGCACCAAGCCTCAGTAATGAGGCTTTTTTATTTCCTTATGTTAAATTTAAGAGCTTTGTTAAACCTTCTGCTTTTACTGGAGTTTAATAAAAGGTTACTTTAAGAATGTGAAGAATAATATATTTGAAATTAAAGAAGGCTCTTTTTTACATCGATTTGTAAATTGCGTTCGAAGCGCAATGCCAAAGGCAATTAAAACTTCTCTTTGGTTTCTTAAAATTACTATTCCGATATCATTTGTAGTTACTATCCTTTACCATTTTGGGATATTGGCACAGATATCTGAAGTACTATCACCAGTTTTTAGATTGGTTGGATTAAAGGGCGAGGCTGCTTTAGTTTATATTACTTCAATATTTTTAAATGTTTATTCTGCAATTGCTGTAATTACATCGTTAAATTTTACGATTAGGGAAATGACCATTTTGGCAATTATGAGTTTAATTGCTCATAACCTAATCATTGAAACGGCAGTTCAAAAAAAGACTGGTTCGAAGGTTTGGCATATTGTTTCGCTTAGGATCATCACTTCAATTGTTGCAGCTGCATTGCTTAATTATTTGCTTCCGATAGATATGGGACAATACTCTCTTGGCGTTCACACTGTTGCAAATCCATCTTTGAAGGAAGTAGTAGTGACCTGGGCTATATCTGCTTTAAAGCTAAGTATCAAGATTGTAGTTTTAATCTCACTATTGATGATACTCCAAAAGTTACTTTTTGAGTTTAAAATAACTGAGGTTTTATCAAAAATATTCAGCCCATTATTGATCGCTATGGGATTACCAGCATCAACTACACTAATGTGGCTTGCTGCTAATCTTTTAGGCTTAGCGTATGGCTCTGCAGTTATGATCGATGAGGTTGAAAGTGGGAGGATTTCCAAAAAAGAAGCTGACTTGCTAAATTTCCATATTGCTATATCGCACTCCAACCTTGAGGATTTAATTCTGTTTGCTGCGATTGGAGTTTCCGCTTGGTGGCTTTTGCTGCCTAGGCTTGCTATTGCAATGGTGGTGGTTTGGGGTCGAAGGTTTGCCATTCATAAATAAAAAAGACGGGAGCCCCGTCTTTTTTATAGCCTGAAAAACTACCGTCTTTGAAAATGGTAATATAAGTCAGGGTCTGTTAACATTCCCGCGAAAGCGGGAATCTATATATAATAGTGTTGGATTGGCTATGCCGAACTTAGTTTCCTGCTTTCGCAGGAATGACAGGCTATTGGTTTGTTGTTTCATGCTATCCCTTTTATAGGTAAAGTTTACTCACTGAAACTTATTTACATTTAGCGTCACTCATAAAAGGGTATCTGTAATCCGTTGGAGGATTAAGATTCTCCTTAATTGTCCTTGGGTTTGTCCAACGGTAAAGGTTTAATGGTCCACCCGATTTATCGTTTGTCCCGCTTGCTCTTGCTCCGCCAAAAGGTTGTTGTCCTACAACCGCTCCTGTGGGCTTATCGTTAAAGTAGAAGTTTCCTGCAGCATAGCGTAGAACTCTACATGCGGTATTTAATGCATCTCTGTCATTAGAGAAAATTGC
>Ga0209099_1000635_pt1 | contig 41135 bp, 56 predicted proteins | sample AD_JPNHW2_MetaG_FD_184430 | JGI IMG/M metagenome (GOLD analysis project Ga0209099, IMG submission 184430) | Active sludge microbial communities of municipal wastewater-treating anaerobic digesters from Japan - AD_JPNHW2_MetaG (SPAdes) (version 2) | ecosystem: Engineered > Bioreactor > Anaerobic...
GCCGATTTTGAGTCTGTGAGGGGACAGATGGATTGACTAAACCGGGAAGTGCCGGGATGAGGCGGGAAGTTCTGAAACGACGCGGCCCTGTGAAACTTTTCCATGGATGACCGCGAGACAGATGGTTTGACTAAAAAACTGTCAGACCCGGACACATGATTTGACTATAGCCTACTCATCTTCGTCACCTTCTGCCGGATTCGCATGCGAAATGCAATATGCAGAAATGGTCAACAGAATGGCCTGAATAATATTCAGCACCATTGATGTTATCATCATTTTGAACCAGAAAAAACTAGATAAAGCCAAGATCGAGCAGCAGTGAGTGAAAAAAACAAAGACGATAACCATTCCATAACAATATAGATAGTCGCCTCGATGGCCTGCTTCTTTGAAATATCTTGTATACGAGCTATCCTTCATGCTTGTGACAATTGCAACAATACCGGCAAGAATACCCACCAGAGCGATAGAAAAGGTCGAGACAATATTACATGCCACATCACTATGTTTGTATAGCTCTGCGCCCATCCCATTAAAAACATAATCAAGCAGCCAGAATAAAATTGCAAAAGAGACTATATTAAAAAATGTTAGGCAGCCCCGGAACTTTACTGCGCTTAAATCTTTTGTCATTTTTCAGCCCTCCTAAGGCATCTTTCAAAGAATCATTGGCATGCACTTTGTTTATAATCTGCTTTATAACTTGATTTTCGTTTTTTCCGCTTACATTATCGGAAATATGACCAGAGCCCACAACGTATAAGTCAGTTAGCGAATCACCGGCATCTCTTTTCCCTTTAATAATAAAACGATCTACCCCAATGTTGCTGTTAAATGTATTCAAGATACCATCTTTTGTTCCACTGAAAAACTTCCTTGCGGGGGGCCGTATAATTATTTCTACCGATCCCACGTCAGTCGCACCGCCAAACAAAGCTTTGAATCTTGCCATCATTGAACTATTGTCGTTGATTTTTATCGAGGTTGAACCGAAAAACTTGACGTCTTTCTGGGCTTCTTGCCTGGTAATAGATGTTGGGAAAGGCTCTGAACCAAACACTATTTCCATGGGAGAACCACTCTGCTTACACAATTCTTGAATCAAGTTTGTTGCAAATTCTTGCCAAATACCGTTTTTAGGGCCAAAGAAAGTGCTGGCTATAGCATAAAAACAGTCGCCGATGAAGACATAAGAAGCAAAGCCCAATGATTCATCTTGAGTGAGCCTATTTTGAATATCGGTCTGAGAAAGTTGTTTTTTATCGATAGCCTTAACCATTTCATCGTCTCGAACCATTACAAACAGATATAAATTCTTCATTGTTGTAGTGAATAAATATAATGGTTCGCCGAGAGCAGTCAGAATCTTTCCCTGCAGAACAGAGTTGTTTGAATAGGTTTCAAAGGCTTTTCTGGCATCTTGAAGATAGTTGTTACTTTTGAACTTAAGATGGTAGCTATAGTAAATCAGTTTCAATGCTTGTTTCCTCCGTAATTTTCAGGATTTAATCCACACTCTTGTTTCGCCATCGGGGAGGGTCTGGTGGAGTTCGCCGTTTTTGATTTCGACTTTGTTGGTATAGGTTTTGCCACTCGCGCTGGTAGAGACAAGGCTGCCGCTGGAAACCACCTAGCCCCCACCCGGGTGCAGCACTCCCCGCAATTATCCTCGTCAACAAATCCCCGATCAAATATGCTCCTCCTTTAACGTCTTAATTTTCCTTCACAAACCAGCTGCTGACCCATCCTGTAACGTCGGAACCGGTTTTAATCTTTACCCCGTTGCCGGATTTTTCAAGAATTGTAACTTTTTCACCGTGTTTGGCTTTGCCAGAAATACCGAGATTGCGGTTTTCGTAGTCTTTGAAAACGTTTATTGGATCGATAATAGAGCCTGTCGCAGAATCGTAACCATTTATTGTGCCAGACCCGTATGACTGAACGGAAACGACTCTTGAGGCGGGTGGCGATGATGGTGACGTGGAAAAGGGAGACAATACTGCCGAGAGGAAGTGCGAAGCCAGGTATAAAACCAGTATCAGGGTTCCTGCCCCGATCAGCCATGAGCCGAAGCCTTCATTTGTAGTATCCTGGCCAGACGACGAACCCGCCAGAAACGGTGAGGGGTCGAATCCTGGATTTTCATCTTTGAAAATGGGTGCCGAACTTCGTGGCATTGGCCTTCCGCAATTAACGCAGGCCGGAGCCGAATCAGATATGCCTTTCCCGCAATCGGGGCATTGTATTAACGGCATATTATTCTCCCATCATGGATTATAGAAGTAGGTCAAATAAATCAGGACGCAGCAGCTGATGACTAGAAAGGTCACCTGAGCTTTGAATGCAGCCTGAGTGCCAGGGTCAATTTGCAATTCGTTTTGGCAGGCTGAGCAGATAGTAGAAGTCTCAAAAACTTCATTGCCGCATTTACTGCAAATGTAGCGTTTGTCTCTGCTGTAACGCCCCCCAAAAATAAATAGTGCAAAACCGAGGATCGGCCCAATAACCGTGGGCAAAGTAACGATACCCAAGAACAAACCAAGTGCTTGCAAAAGGCAGCCCGTGCCTAGCTGATCTTTTGTAACAGCCCTTTTATACGCTGTCGAGGCTAGAATCATCCCCTCAGGTAGCGCGTCATGTAAATCTGGGTTAGCAAGTCTTTCGCCCAGAAGCTCTGGTGGCAATATTTCTTCTGGCTTGTAATCTCCTTGAGTCATAGGTCGCCCACAACCAATACAAGCAGGAGCGGAATCAGAAATGTTTTTGCCGCAATCTGGACATTCAATTAAGGCCATCTGCCATCCTCCTTAGAGTCGCCTCAGTGGAAGGGCGGCGATTACCTGGCCCAGAAGGGCGAATGATTCCGTGATTGGCATGGTATAGGGTTTGTATCTGGGGTTGTCGCTCGTGACTTCGACTTTGCGGCCAGGGAAAAACTGCAGTCTTTTGATAAAAAGAGCTTCTTCGTTGCGGAACACCCAGATTCCGTCGCAAGGCTCCACCACGCAGGAGCGGTCGACAAAAACCATCTCTTCCGGCATGATCGTGTTGGCCATTGAATCGCCACGGGCCTGTATCAATACCAGGTTTTCGGGGTTAGCTCCGAGTTCGCGGCGAAACCAGGCATCGGTCGCAGAAAAAACCGCCTTGATAGACTCTGAGGGAATGACAGTGCCTTCGCCACAAGCTGCTTCAACAGTTAAAACCGGAATATGACGCAGATCGGGCGATGGGCGAAATTCAACCTGGCGGCCCTCGAGATTAGTTATCGTGAAGGGCTGAGATTCGGTTTTTGTCAGCATACCGACTGCGCCAGCCCCCGTGGGAAGCATATCGCCCTTGCGCATCGGGCCTCGACCAGTTGCTAGCCATTCAATATTGACGCCAGCTGTTTCAGCGATGGCATTCATTACTGGCCTTGTCGGTTCGCTTTGGCATTTTAAATATTTATGGAATGCTGCAGGAGTGAGGCTTGCTCTTAAGGCGAAAGTTTTTGCTGGCTCTCTTCCCAAAATTTTATAGAGTCTGTCCCCGAATGTTTCAACTTCATTAGTGGAACTTGAAACTGAAATCGAAGCAATTTCTTTGAGTTTCAACTTCGGGTTGTCCTCTTTTTTTGCCATGTTCACGATTAATCCCCTTTGCCAGGTTGAAGCCAAACATACAACTAGTTTCAACTTGGCAATTGTCGCAAAACTAGCATCCATAGCGATGTTTAAAATTTTCAAACTTGAAACCAATAATTTCAAGAAACTATAGTTGACAATTTTTACTTTAGTGATTATTATTAACTATAGTTGATTTATGAATTTCAAAACTCGACTAAATGAAATGCTATCAAAAATCAACAAATTGTCAATTAGGAAAGGTGCTCGCATGAACAAGCGATTCATTGAATTGAAAAAATGGTTGCTTGAAAACAACCTCAAGCAGCGAGACGTCGCTAAAAAAGCAGGCGTAAGCGAGTCCGCTATCTACTTGGTTGTTCGAGGAAGAATGACGAGCGCGAACATTAAGCGTGCATTTCTTGAGCTTGGCTGTCCCGAAGAAATCTGGGCTGAGAAGGTGGCCTAATGAAAGAATGGTTTTCTGTTATTGAACTCGTCAATTCAATAGCCCTTCCCTCTTCGGTTCAAGGGGTTAATAAAAAGGCCAAGCGCGAAAACTGGCAGGCCCGTGAGCGCCAAGGCCGGGGCGGTGGCCTGGAATATCACATTTCCAGCCTGCCAAAAGAAACGCAGCAGGCCCTGGCGATTAAGGCGGTCAACGAGCAGCGTCAGGCGCTCATGCAAACCGAAGCCGGAAGGCTTGGAACGTTAGAGGGTGCAAAGCTGCGGTTGCATGAAGAAACAACAAAAGAAATTCAACAGACCAGGCGCCTTGAAGATCTGGTCAAATCAGAAGGATTAACAGGCATGGCAAAAGATCGAATGAACTCAAAGCTTGAAATCATCAAGCTCTGGGAAGCATACAAGGCAGGTAGCACTGAAGGCACGACCGCCGCTCAGTTCGCTTTTGCCTCAGCCTACAATCGCGGCGAAATCAAGATGCCCGATTGGATAAAGCCGTTTATCCCGACAATTTCTCAGCCAACTCTCATGCGCTGGCTGAAACTCTATCGCCAGCAGGGGCTGACCTGTCTTGCCGGTCGGTATGGCAACAAAACCGGAACCGGAATCATTGACACTAACGAGCCACTGCGCGAGCTGGTGCTCGCTATGATGACAGATTTCCCGCACTGTGACGCGAAAAAGGTCTGGATGGCAATCAAGGCCAGAAGCGAAAAGCTGCAGCTTGCCAGTCTGCCGTCAGTTAAAACGGTAGACCGCTGGATGTCGCGCTGGAAGGCAGAAAACATACAGCTCTATACACATCTCAAAAGCCCTGATGAATTCAAGAGTAAGTTTGGCGTGGCTTTCGGGGCGGCTGACGCTGATGTCGTCAGTTACCTGCAGCGGTGGGAAATGGACGGCACCCCGACAGATGTAATGCTCGCTGATGGTCGCCACACAATCAACGGAGTTATCGACGTCTATTCGCGCCGGCCCAAAGTTTTGATCAGCAAGACAAGCAAGGCGGTATCGGTTGCCGCGTTGATTCGCCGCGCGATTATCGACTGGGGCGTGCCCGAGTGCATCAAAACAGATAACGGTGCCGACTATACCGCAAAATACCTGGTCGAAGTTTTACGGTCACTTGAGATCGAGCATTCGATCTGCCGACCGTTTACCCCAGAACAGAAACCGCATATTGAACGGTTCTTTAGAACCATGTCGCATGGCCTGTTTGAGCTGTGCCAGGGCTTTGTCGGCCATAACGTCGCAGAACGTCAGGCAATCAGAGACCGCAACAGTTTTGCGGACCGGTTGTGCAAAAAAACTGACCATCCGCTTGATATAAGCTTCATGAGTTCCGCAGAACTTCAGAAGTTCTGCGACAACTGGATCAGCAGTATCTACGAAACCTCAGAACATAAGGGCATCGGCTGCAGTCCTGCCGAAATGGTTGCCGCCTGGGTCGATAGCGGCAAGCCGGTGCGACGTATTACGGATTTGCGTGCTCTTGACTATCTGCTGGCAGAAGTTCCTGACGGCGGCATGCGCACTGTCAGCAAAAACTGCATTAGGGTCGATCGCTTTGAATACATTGCTGATGAGCTTTGTGCATATGTCGGCTCGAAAGTAATCGTCAGATACGATCTATTCGATCTCGGCAAGGTGCTTGTGTTCAACCATCGCTTTGAATACCTCGCCACGGCAATTAATGCCGAATTGCTTGGTGCTCAGCGTGTTGAGGTCGCAGCAAAAGCCAAGGCTGAACAGAAACGACAGATCAGCGAACAGCGCCGCGAGCTCAAGAAGATTTCAAGCAAAACCGGCCTGCGCGGCATTGCCAACGAAATTATCGATTCTTATGCCAAAACCGGCAAGCTTGAGCCCGAGAAACCTGAAAACAGTATCGAATACACCACCCCGGCAATAGAAGCGGCATCGACCGCCGCAGTCGTTAACGAGGCCATGAGTGACTGCCCGATTGTTGAAAAGACAGCGATATCACCCACTGCAGAAAGAAAACTTGCTGAAATCGTCAGTCTTGAGGCACGCCGCAAGACAGACGAAGAGCGCGAACGTGACGAGAAAAAAGCGAGAATAGCACGTTACGAGGCCCTGCGTGCTGTGAATTTTAAGAGCATTTCAGAAGAAGATGACCGGTGGCGCCGTTCCTGGGAGCAAACTCCGGAAGGCCGCACCCACGAACACCTTAAGCGGCTCGCCGAAGAAAACCGGCAAGCCAGCAACGCAAAATAAAGGAGTTTTATATGCTGTCAGCACGAACCAGACCAGAGAGTATTGCAGAAAAAATCGCGGTGACCGTCCGTTATAAAACCGGTTTTATGGCCTCTTATGATCGCAACGGCAAACGGATTCACATGCAAACAAGCGGTGGGGTTGGAAATCCCAGTCGTTGCCGCCACCAGATCAACCCGTCAAAACTTGACGAAATCTGGAAGAACGACAGGAACGTCGAAAGGGTCATCGTCCGCAATGGCGATATATACGCAATCATTTATAGCGCACCTTTATTCGATAAGAGCAGCGACAAGCCCTGGAACGGGGAAACTGGCGGTATCAAAGTCCAGGTTGCAGACAAAGGCCTTAGCCGCAAGATAATCATCTACCTCTTTCTCGCTATAGCCGCTTGTTTCCTTGCTCCATACAAGTCTGGCCGTGAAGGTTGAACCATGAAACCTGTATTCATTGCAAATATGCCGATTGTCTTCAGCCTGATGAAAAACCTTGAAAACAATCATCGGGCAGTTGAGATGCCTGTGGGCATCAAGAATCGCGGAAAACTTTTCCAGAAGACCGGCTTTATCGCAGCTGAATTCGTAGGCGGGTAGGGTCAACCTATTTAGAGCTTCGGAAACATTTTCAGACATTTATCACCTCAAAAGAAAAGACCGGCGGTGAGGCCGGCCCAAGAAATTAAATCATAAGGGAGTTTAACATGAAGTCAATCGTCGCACCAGTGAAAAACATTGGAAATCTATTAGAGGCCAGCGAAGCGCTTCTGACCAGAACGCCGGGCACACCAGGCATCGGTCTGATCTTTGGCAAGTCGGGCCTGGGAAAAACCACCGCAACCGCCTGGTTTATTAACCGATGCAATGGGGTCTATATTCGGGCATTGGCCACCTGGACACCCGGCTCGATGCTCCAGACAATTCTTCGCGAACTAGACGTGGCGCCGACCAAATTGCGTGCTGCGCCAATGGTTTCGCAGATCGTCGATATTCTAAGGGTCACAGGCCGACCCTTATTCATCGATGAATTCGACTACATCGTCGAAGACAAAAAGATGACCGAAACCCTCAGAGATATCCACGATCTGTCTTCGGTTCCGATCGTGCTTGTTGGCATGGACGGCGTGCAGCAAAAAGTGCAACTGCGTGACCAGTTCGTCAACCGTATTGCCCAGTGGGTTGAATTCAAGCCTGCCGACTTCGAAGACACTCAACTGCTCAGCGGGGAGTTGTGCGAAGTTACGATCAAAGTCGAGTTGCTGCGCAAGCTGTTCGATGCATCAAAAGGAGTCATCAGGCTGATCGTGATCGGCCTTGATGCTATCGAGCGCAGAGCCCAGACACTCGGCATTGCTGAAATCGGCCTTGAAGAATGGGGAAATGCAAGCTTTTTCCTGTCCGAATCACCGAAGGCAAAAAAACGCGGAGGTTACTGATCATGCAAGAGGCAAACAAATCAAATAATTTTGCAGATCAAAGCTGGTATGAGCTGCTTATCATGGCCTATAACCGCTTTGGGCAGAATTCGAGAAAACTGAGTAAAGAGCTCGACCTACCTTTCACGACTCTGCTCTCGTGGCTTAAAAAGAAGCGCGAGCCCAAAGATACCGACAGCGTCAAGGCTTTACTGCTGGAATATTTCAATAAGCCCTACGTTAGCGGCCCCAATCCGAATGTCATGGCCAGAATCTGGCAGACGATGCGCTGCATGAAACAATTTTCAGACAAAGAACTGATTGCCATAACAAGATCTTCCAAAAATTATTGCCAGCAGGTCATAAAGACTCTTCAAGCCTGCGACTATCTGAGGCCCCTATCAGCTGAGCTGCGCATATTCGTTCTGGTTCGTGATACCGGCCCCAAGCCGCCGGTTATTAACAAAAAGCGCACTGCTATCTACGACAACAACACTAATCAGGAGGTATGGGGCGTATGAACAGTAAAGAACCGGTATTTGAGAAATGCAATTCAGAAAAAATGTGCACCTGGCTGGCAGATCGCGTCGAGTGCGTTGGGTTCTCTGGTAAGGGCCTGGTTCCTGTTTATAGGCTCAACATGCACGGCAAACTCACTTCCGTGCTTTATGGGGTCAAATACAAACAGGCACGCGGCGACAACGGCATATTGATCAACCACTGCCCTTTCTGTGGGCAAACACCGGGCTTGTTCGCCAGGGAAAGGTAGCCATGAAATTCAGATCAGTCAAAAAATACCTCAATAAGAAACTTCGGCGACTTGAATGCCAGGCTACTGATCACGTCGGGTGCAAAACTTCCTGCTGTTTTGACTGCCGGGAAGTATGCGGCGAGGTCTGCAAACATGCCTATGAATACCGATTGAGCTTCACGACTTCCTGCCGTCATTTGATTGCCAGGCAAGCTCTCAACCATGTGCGCCGGCTGCAAAAAATCAGAAAGGAACGCAAACCATGAACACTATTGCAAGAATTACCAGGCTGCAGAGTCTGACGGCCGAGATCAGAACCAGAATGATGGGCAACCTGTATCAGTTTGAAAACCTCAAAGAAGAAAACGCCCCCGACCTTTCGCTTGAAATCGTGGCCGGTTATCTGCAGCAGGCTTCTGAAGACGCTTGTGCCGTTGCCGAAGCTATGTGCGGTCGATTCACGACCGTTCAGGAAATGGCGCTGCTGGCTGAGCTTTCCGAAAGAAGTTTCGGCGAGTTCCTGCGTGCCTTCCAGGCATGGAAAGAACAATGCCTCCACTAATCGGTTGTCTGCCCTGGCGGCGCAGAATTGAGCCAGCAATCTGCCTGCTTAAAAGATTGCACGCCAGGGTTTTACTCGCCAGGGGCGAAATGCGCCACTGGATATGGAAATGTTGCGACTGCCTTACCGGGCAGGAAATTGAAAGGAGACACAAGCAAATGGCCAGAACCAAAATTGAAGTAAACCGTGAGATACCCAGAACCCGTCAGGAGCTCGTTGATCAGATCGCCGAACTTGGCCGCCAGGAACGCCTGCGCAGTAAGATCGAAAACGAAATGAACGAGGCAATTACCAAGCTGAAGAAGCGCTACGAGGAAGATGCCGAACCATGCAACCAGAAAATTAAGGCTATCATCGGCGGCGTCGAGGCTTATTGCGAAGTTTATCGTGACGAGTTGACCGACGGCGGCAAAACCAAAACCGTCACCTTGCCTTCTGGCACTCTTTCATGGCGCAAGTGCCCGCCTTCGTGCCGAATTACCAAGCCCGATGATGTCATCGCCCTCTTGAAAAAGAAAGGCCTGTCGCGATTCATTCGCGTCAAGGAAGAAATCAGCAAAGACCTCATTCTTACCGAACCAGCGGCAGTAGCCACAATCAAGGGCATCGCCATCGTCAGTGAAAAAGAAGAACTCTCGATTGAGCCATACGAAGTGAAACTGGAGGCAGTAGCATAGCGAAACAGGGCTTCGGCCCTGTCGCCGGAACGTGGCGGTTCCGGCCTGATGAGCAGCCAGATGAAGCGTTCAGGAGAAACCATGGCAGAAAGCGTAAAAGACATAATCGAAAGACTTCGAGCCAAACAACTCGGCTGGTGGAAGCACCTCAAGAGCGAGGGCTGGCATCTCTGTGCGATCTGCCGGAAAAAGCCCGTGGCGAAGGAAGCGACCGTCTGTGCTTTCTGCGCCGAGTTGCAACGCAAGGGCAAGTTACCAAAGACTTATGCGCCCGACCGCCCGGCTCATTCAGGAGTTTCCGAGAAACCGCAACTGTTGCCACCAGCAAAAAAGGAGGGCCCGGATGACAAACAATGACAGCCCGGAACAAAGGCGAAAAGACCTGGCCATGATTCACCTGGCTAAAAAAGATCTCGGTCTAGATGATGATATGTATCGCGACATTCTCAAGCAGTGTTGCGGTGTCGAATCATCGGCCGATCTAGACCAGCCCAATCGACGCAAACTGTTAGCCTTTTTTCGTGGACGTGGCTGGGGTCGGAAAGATTACCGCCAGGGCCGACCGAAAAACATGAATGTGCCAGATCGCAGTCGGATGCTGAGAAAGATTGAGGCGCTTCTGGCAGACGCGAAACGCCCCTGGGGTTATGCGGATGCCTTGGCAAAACGCATTTGCAAAGTAGATTCGCTCACATTTTGCGAGCCGGCACAACTGGGAAAGGTCATCTCGGCGCTGATGTATGACGCAAAGCGCAACGGCCGCGTGGCCTGACAGTGAAAGGAGTTTTGCATCATGGGTAAACCGGTAGTTGAATTGCCAGAAATACTGTTGATCATCGCTGAAAGCATTGGCACCCAGCTTGAAGCCGACGGCATTGCCGCCGACCGGGCCGCAGCCTTCGCGATTAATGCTGCCAAGACTCTGATGCAAACCTTCGGTGGCGAGAATATTTACATACCGAAGGGCACTTACGTCGAGTTCACCAAACGAGACCGTGAAATGGTCGCCCTGTTGTCGCATCTGAAAATGCGCGAGGTTTGCGCCAGATACAACATCACGCAGCGCCGATTGTATCAGATTATTCATGCTGTCTATGACGGTATCGAAAAGCCGACCCAGCTCGATCTGTTTGACCCCGGGGAATAAAACATGTCTGTCGAAATTGAAAAACCTTCTGAAGAAAGACGTTACATGGTGTTTCTCGTGGTTAATGAGTATTTGTCGGCAACGCTGAGAGGTAGCCATGAAGAAATCGAAAAAGCCTGGAAGGCTTTGAACAAATTACAGGAGAGTGGCGATTGAACCGAGAAGAATTGATTGCAAGATTCGAAAAGTATGATTTCCGTGACCCGCTGGGCCATCCCCTGGTGAATTGCCTCGATTTTCAGATGTTGATCGACCAGGCGATTGCCGACGCTGCCCAGGTAAAACAACTTGAGCGCCACCTATGCGGAGGCAGGCCTAATGCAACACCTCATGGAAATTGAAGCTGTCCGTGACCTGGTGGAAAATGCCCCGACCCCATCAGAAGCGGTCGAAGCCGTAGAGGGCTATCTGGCCCGAAACCGTGACTCCCCCGAACCTCTCCACGCCACCGTCTGGCTCCTGGTCATCAATCACTTTCAGCTGCGCTTAAGAAAGGGAAAACATGAAAAAGTATAAGGCAAAAAGACTGATGCAGAATGGTTTCCGTGAAACTCTGTATGTGGATCGTGGAAAAGACGGTCAATTCAGAGTATATGCAAAAATTGCCGGAAAACGCCGAATCTTCCGCCCGCTTTCCAGGCCATGGCTTATTGAAAACAGCGCTCAACAATACCTTGATGACTACGCCGCCAAAAATGACCTCGAAGAACTCGGAACAGCAGTTCTCGGTTAACGAAGACAAATGATTTGACTATAAGGAGAACCCAGTATGAATGCGCAAAAATTCGCAGAGGAATTTGTAACCATAGACTTTGTTGAAAGCAGCGGCTGTTATGGCCACTATCCATACCAAATGTTTGTCGAAATGGCGGATGAATCAGTTGAAGTAAATGCTCTGGCTCTTGGTGACGTCAGGCAGTGCTACAGCATTTTCGCTTCAAAGCTTGCCAAACAGGCAAAATCAGTATTTATGGCCCTGGATTTTCCAGCCAGCGGTGATATGGTGAATGACTTTGTTGCAGTATTTGCCGTTGAAAATGGCATCGTCGAGATATTTGCAATTCCATATGATCCTGCAACTGGCGACAAAAAAGAACCCATTAAAACGAGCCATTTGCTGACCGCGATTAAATCACAATTTGTGGCTTTTATCGGGATTTCTTATTTAGACGGATATGTGGCTACAGGGAGAAACTAATGAAAAAGGGCGGATGGGCTTATCTCGATAATGCTAGAAAGGCGCATTTCTTTATTCAGGGCCGTTCGCTTTGCCGAAAATGGCTTTACCTTGGGTTTTGCGTTAATCGTGATGAAATCGGTGACCCGGATAATTGCAAGGCTTGTGAACGCATGCTGATTGCCAGAAAGAAGGAGAAAAAGGAACAATGAAAAAACTGCTTTTAATTGTGTGCCTGGTCGCGGCTTCTGGCTGTAGTAATCCGATCAGTTCTGCAGTTGATAAAGAAGGCGAAGAAACCCGCATTCAAATGCAGACTGAACTGGCCACCGCAAAGAACGAAATCAACGCCGAACTGCAGCGCCAGCTCGAAACCATGTATGTAAACATTTCCGGCCAGCTGGTCAGCGTTATGCAGTTTCTTTACCCCGGCAATCGATAAATGCCTGGAAGGAAAACCACACGCAAGCATCCCGGGCATCGGGCGTGTGGAGCGGGTTCAAATCCCGCACCAGGCAACGACACAAAACTTTAACTAAGGACAGATGATTTGACTATAAGAAAAAAAGTGATTTGACAAGCGGAGTGAAAACCGTTATAAAGAGTTCAGGTGCTTCACATCACCTTGAACTGTTAGCGGCCATCACTCCCGTCAGAAGTGTATTTTTGTTTTAGGCAAAATTTGCCGGGAGTAGGCTAATATAACACCCGCAAGGGGAATAGGCCTGGCCGTCTAACAGCGGATGTGAGCTCCCGGCTTTTGCTTTTAGCGGCAAAAGTCATCACAAAACTGTTAGGAGGCATTTTATGCCAGTATCACAATCACTTTCTCCTGTTCCCTTTCACGGTGACACAATTTTCGTAGTCGATCACCAGGGCGAACCGCTTGCACCAGTAAGGCCCATTGTAGAAAATATTGGCCTTGAGTGGAGCGCACAGCGTCAAAAACTGACTGCTAACCGACCTCGTTGGGGTGTGTCGATGATCGACACACCTTCAGCAGGTGGACTTCAAAAAACACTCTGCATACCGGTGCGAAAACTTGCCGGTTTCCTGGCCACGATCAACCCGGCCAAGGTTCGCAATGATCTTCGGGCCAAAATCATCTGCTACCAGAACGAGTGCGATGATGCTCTCTGGAACTACTGGACTAAAGGCGAAGCAAAACGACCGGCCTCTTCCACTCAGCCACATCAACCCAATCTGCCGCTCGATGAGAAGGTGGACGACGTGGTGACTCTGCAGGCCAAATACATCAAGCTGCTCGAATCGCATGTCAGCCTGCTCGAAAACAAAACGGTTTCTTCAAAGGTGATCGGCGCAACTCCCCGTCGCAAAAACAGAAGCTATACTCAGGTCACCGTCACCGAAGCTGATCAGATGCGCAAACTCTTCGCCAACGGCCTGAGCCGCTATCAGATCGCCAAAATCTTCAACCGTGGCCGCACCACCATTTCAAAATTCGTCGGCGGTATTAATGAATGAGCACCATCACCGCTTTAAGAAAAATTCAGGAGGCAGATATGACCACAACAACAATGGTTAAAAGAGAACTGCGAGACGAAATGTGGCGGGTATCAACTTCGCTGCGTGCCGTCTCTGACCTTATGGTGCCCGAAGCCGACCTGAGTGGCGTTGACCGCGAAAGACTGGCAACCCTGCTCGATTACCTCAGCGAAAAACTCAGCGACCTGATGACCCAGGCCAAACTATAGCCCCCTCTAAACTCAAAAAGCCGGCTTAATCGCCGGCTTTTTTTATTGCCCGCTTAGTAGTGAAGCGCTTCACCTTTATCAGAAGGCTTTCATATTGTTATTTTCAGATCATCAGGAGGTGACAATATGGCAAGCAGGAAAATTTCTGACCTGCATCCAAGGCTGCAGCCACCGGCGGTTGAGTTTGTTAAACGCTGCAAGGCTGAAGGCATAAACGTGCTGATTTATATGACCTGGCGGTCAGATGCCGAACAGGACGATCTTTACGCGCTCGGGCGCACCAAGCCTGGCAAAATCGTGACCAAGGTGCCTGGCGGACGCAGCGACCATAATCATACTGAAGACGGCAAGCCGGCATCTCTGGCTTTCGATGCTGTGCCGCAACGCCTGATTGACGGCAAGAAAGTTCCGATCTGGAACGACCCATCGCTGTGGGCGAAAATGGGCGAAATCGCGGCCGAAGTCGGACTCCTGTGGGGCGGCAACTGGAAAAAGTTCGTCGACAAACCCCATTACTACATCAAACTTTAACAGGGGCGACCATGACTACGGGCGACTTTCTTATTTTTTGTCTGCTTCTCGCGGCTGGTTTTTATGCCGCATCGGATTTTGATCAATTCACTTTTTAAGGAGACAAACCATGTCTGAATACATTACCCCGGCCAATGTGGCCATTGTGATTTCGCTGCTCACGTCGATCTACGCAATTCTGCGCACGATCGCGCCGAAAACGAAAACGACCGTTGATGACGATATCGTCGCTTTTGTCGATAAGGCCAGACCCTGGGTTCGTGATTTTTCCGTTCCGATCTGGGCGCTGGTTGAACAGCTGCAAAAATCAGGCAAAATAGACAAGCTGAATAAATATGGCGAGTTTATGTCAACCATGCGAGATACTTTCAAAGATGCGTTCGGCCGGGAGCTGCCCGAAGCACTTGAAGCCGATGCCAAACTTATGGCACAGGGTCTGAGTGCCGCTGACAAGCTTGCAAAGGTTGAAACCGTAAACCCTACGTCGGGCCTGGGCGCGGTGAAGTGACCGTCCAGGCTGATCAGAAAAGTGTCAGTCTTGGATTGAAGGCAAGGCATATCTTCGCCGATCTCAAAGTCGGCAAGGGCCAGAAGCCAGAATTCCAGGTCGGCACCAGCTTCAAATTTTAAATCAGGAGAACAACCATGGAAATCCAACATATCATACCAATCACAATAACCCTTGGCCTTGCCTGGTCGGGCTTCCTGGTTGGCGTCATCCGGTGGCTGCAGATCAAAAATGAAGATGCTCTCTCAAGGCGTCTTGATGCTATCGAAAAGAGCATAACCGAAAGCAGAACCGAGTGGGCGGCAATGCCGCGCAGCTATGTCTTAAAAGACGATTGTCGCCGCCAGGAAGACCAGGTGCTTTCAGCTCTGGCCATGATCAACCGCAAACTCGACGAGCTTGCGAAAGAGGTCAAGAAATGATGCTGAAGTCGGATGAAATAAGACTCGCAGAAGTTCAAACTGTTCGCCGTCGCATATTGCAGACCCTGTATGTCACAGGTAGCGTCGGAGCGAACGAAGACAGCCTGATGAATATGCTCCATAGCGTCGGGCATATACTGCTTCCGCCAGAGCTGCGCAATCATCTCGATTATCTTGAGGAACAAAAAACGATCAAAATAATCGACCGTGACCGGGCCACCTGGGCGGCTAAAATTCTGCCTTATGGTGCCGAGATCGTTGAATACGCAGCCAAGCCGCCCGCCGGCATTGCAAAGGGGTAAACCATGCCAGAGAGAAGCCTGGTGGCCCAGCTGCCGCCCGAAGTAAAAGAATGGCTCGATAAAGCCCTCATTGAGGGCAATTTTTCCGGTTACGAAACCTTGTCAGAAACACTTCGGGAAAAAGGTTTCTGCATAAGTAAATCGAGCATTCACCGCTACGGCAAGGATTTTGAAAGCAACCTTGCGGCCTTGAAGCTTGCCACCGAGCAGGCCAAAGCTATTGTCGAAAGCTCCCCGGATGCAGAAGGCAATATGAACGAAGCATTGATCAGACTCGTTCAACAGAAGTCTTTCCAGATTTTGACAAGGCTCGAAGAGGATGACGGCAAAGCCCTGGCGAATATCGGCCACATGGTCAGCGCCCTCAGCAAGTCTTCGGTTGCGGTAAAGAAGTATGCCACCGAAGTTAAAACCAAAACCCTCCAGGCGGCAGAGGCGGTTGAAAAGGTGGCCAAAAAGGGTGGCCTTTCAGATGAAGCCGTTCAGGCAATCAGAAGCAGAATTCTCGGGATAGCAGACTAATATGACGGCACCAGCTGTATTATTGCCATATCAGCAACGATGGATTGCGGATAAATCGCCTGTGCGGGTTATCCGCAAATCCCGACGTATCGGTTTGTCATGGGCCCAGGCTGCAGAGTCGGCCCTGACTGCTGCGGCTGCATTAGGTATGGATTCCTGGTATATCGGTTACAACAAAGACATGTCCCAGGAATTTATAAGGGATACGGCTTTCTGGGCCAGAAACTATAATCTGGCAGCTGGTGAAATTGAAGAAATTGCGGTTGCAGACGAAGACAAAGATATCCTGACCTTTCGCATCACCTTTGCATCAGGGTTCCGCGTCAACGCGCTTTCATCACGCCCATCAAACTTGCGCGGCAAACAAGGCCTGATAATAATCGACGAAGCCGCCTTTCACGACGATCTTGAGGGTCTGATCAAAGCCGCCATGGCAATGCTTATCTGGGGTGGCCGGGTCTGCATCATTTCAACCCATGACGGCGAAGATAACCCTTTCAACGAGCTGTGCAAAGCCGTTGAAGAAGGCAAACTGAAATACAGCCTGCACACAGTGACTTTTGATGATGCCCTGACAGATGGTTTGTATAAGCGCATCTGTTTAAAAATGGGTGTCGAGTGGACAAAGGCAAAAGAACTCGCCTGGCGAAAAGAGATCATTGAATTTTACGGCGACGGGGCTGACGAAGAACTTTTTTGCGTTCCGAACAAGGGAAGCGGCCTGTATTTCTCGAACGTGCTGCTTGAGTCGGTAACGCAGCCAGGCATTCCAGTTTTCAAACTTTCATTCAAAGATGAGTTCACAATTCGACCAGAAGAGGAAAGAACCCTCGCCTGCCAGGTCTGGTGGAAAGCAAACATCGAGCCGGTTATAGATGCCCTGAAAATCAATTCAAAAGGCCGTCTCCTGTCATACTACGGCTTCGACTTCGCCAGGTCTGGTGACTTGTCGGTTTTTGTGCCGCTGACCGTCGATAATCTGCTGCGAAGAACGCCTTTCATTATCGAAATGAAGAATGTGCCTTTCACCCAGCAACGGGAAATACTTTTTTATACGGTTGATGCACTGCCAAACTTCATGCATGGCGCTCATGACGCAAGAGGCAACGGGCAATACCTGGCCGAGGTGGCCATGCAAAAATACAGCCCGGCAAGAATCACGCAAGTAATGCTTACTCAGCAATGGTATGGCGAAAACTTCCCCAAATACAAATCTGCAGTTGAAGACAAACAGATCATTTTATCTGATGACCCTGACATAAAAGGCGATCACCGCATGGTTAAGACAGAAAAGGGTATACCCAAAGTTCCAGAAGGTGCTCATCGCAAAGGCGCAGGCGGGGAAAAGCGACACGGCGACGGCGCGATCGCTTATTGTCTGGCATGGTTCGCAACCCTGCAAGAAACAATGATTATTGAATTTGAAAGTATAAGGCCGCGTGAGTCCAACCGGGCCGGGCTGGCAGATTTTATCGGAGGCTGATTATGGCAAAGAAAAAGAATTACCAGGCAAAAACCTTACCCCAGAATCTAACTGTTGAAATCGCCTCCGCCCGCGATGAGATACCGCTTTTCGGCGGCGTTTTTCCGAACCCCGACAAAGTGATCCAGGCTCGTGGCGGCGCGAAGGGTCTTGAGATTTATGAAGATCTCGAAACCGATGCCCACGTCAGAACCGTTATCGACAAACGCAAGCGGGCCGTTACTTCGCGTGAATGGGTAGTTAACGAGGCTGATGAATCGCCGGAAGCCGACGCAGCCGCCGAGCTGGTGAGAAAACATATTTCCAAGCTGGGCTTTGACCGGGTGACAAAAGGCTTTCTCGACGGAATAAACAAGGGCTTTTCAATCGGGGAAGTCATGTGGGCGGTCGACGAAGAAGACGGCAGCATCAGACCGACCGAGATTCGTTTTCGCAAGCAACAGCGTTTCACATTCACCATCGGCGACAATGGCTATGAGTTGCGCCTGTTGACGACTGCAGACCCCTTCAAAGGCGAAGCCTTGCCCGAACGCAAGTTCATCAAGTTCACTTTCGATGAACGCTACGAGAATCCATACGGATTTGCCCTGGGCAATAGTTTGTTCTGGCCGGTATTTTTCAAGCGCAAGGGTATCACCTTCTGGCTGGTGTTCTGTGATAAATACGGCACCCCAACGACAATCGGAAAATACCCGACATCTGCCACAAGCGACGAACGCAGAATATTGCGTGAAGCGCTTGAGGCCATAGCCAACGATTCTGGCATTGTTGTGCCGCAGGGTATGGAAGTCAGCTTGCTTGAAGCTGCCAAAAGCGGCATCGATACTTACGAAAAGCTTGTCAGATACATGGACGAACAGATTTCCGAAGTTGTCCTGGGCGAAACCGGAACCACGAATCAGAGCGGCACCGGTGGCAGTAACGCCCGCGATCGGGTTGGCAACGAAGTGCGACTCGAAACAGCGAAGGCTGATGGCGATGCACTTTGCGAATGTCTGAATAACACCCTGGTAAAATGGATCATTGATCTGAACATGCCGGGTGCCCCTTATCCGCAGGTATGGCGCAATTTCGAAGAAGCTGAAGATCTTACTCAAAAAGCCGACCGTGACACCAAACTTGGCCAGGCCGGAGTCAAGTTCAAAAAAGGTTACTTCATGCGCGAATACAACCTGCAGGAAGATGATTTCGACCTGGCCGATGCAACTACGCCCCCGACTGATCAACCGCCTGGCCGACCGGTGAATTTCGCCATAAGCCCTGAGCAGATTCACGAAGACATCAGAAAGGCACTCGGCATGCCCGACAAAGATGAGGTCAGGGCAACCAGATCTAGAAACGCCGTTGAGGGCCTGATCGATGATATGAAGCCTGAAGACCTGCAAAAGCAGGCCGAGGGTATTCTTGCCCCGATCATAAAACTGATCGAGAATGGCCAGAGCTACGAGCAGATCATGACTGACCTGGTTGAAACTTATGACGGCCTTTCATTCAAGGCCCTTACCGAAATGCTCGAACGGGCCTATTTTGTTGCTGCTGTCTGGGGGCGCTTGAATGCCAGATGATGCCGCAATTTTAAAAGCGGCTTTCAATCTGCCGCCCGAAGACGCGATCAAATACTTTGAGCAGAAAGGCTACAAAGTAAGTTTCGACTGGCACGAAATGAAACGCGAAGCCCATACCCGCGCCTTCACTGTCGCCGGGGTCACTGGCCTTGATGTCCTGGTCGATATTCGCAAAACGGTTGAAAAAGCACAACAAACTGGCCAGAGCCTCGAAAGTTTCAAGAAAGAACTGCGGCCGCTGCTTGAGAAAAAGGGCTGGTGGGGTAAAAAGATCATCGACCGCCCTGACGGCACGCAGAAAGAGGTTGATCTTTCCGCGCCCTGGCGACTGCGAACCATCTACCAGACCAATATGCAGACTGCATATATGGCCGGGCGCTATAAGGGAATGAAGGATTCGGCCAGACTGAGACCTTACTGGCAATACGTTGCTGTAATGGACGGAAGAACCAGAGACGCACACCGGCTGCTAAACGGAAAGATTTTTCGTCATGATGACCCGTTCTGGGATAAATACTACCCGCCGAACGGCTGGGGCTGCCGATGCCGCGTTGTCTCCATATCAAAATACGAGTTTGAGAAAAAAGGCTTTAAAACCAGCGACGGCGAGGTTGAGGCCAATGCCATAATGCCATTTGTGCCTGACGGATGGGATTACAACCCCGGAAAAACTCTGTGGCAACCAGACCCGCAAAAATACTCGGTTGACCTAAGGCCAAAAGTGGCCCAGATAATCGAAAAAGCCGCGTCGATGGATGACGAAGACCGTTATGCCGTCAACACCTATGTTTCTGGCGGCAGCTATGTTTTAAATGAAAAACTCAGAACTGAAACGCCGCTGACGGGAGCCGAAGAAAAAATTGTTAAAAGCCTGGATAAAGTTATCGCCACTCAGCCGAAATACAAAGGCGAGGTTACCAGGTCTCTTTTTTTCAACGACAATCAGGCCGTTCAGGATTATGTGTCGCAGTTCAAGCCAGCGTCTATATTCCCTTTCAAGCAGTTTCTTTCCACAACCAAAGGCGACGTCTATAACCCGGATGGTCAGGTGCAAATGTTTATCAAGTCGCTGAACGGCGCTGACTTTGCTGAATTTAACCCGGCAGAACAGGAAGTGCTTTTTGCAAGGAATTCTTCGTTTAAAGTTAAGAAGGCGACATCCAGTAACGATATATATTATATTTGGCTCGAAGAGGTTGCTGATGACGAATAAGCCAACGATTACGATCAAAGAGTTTCTGGCGCTGCCTGACGGTGAAAAAGCTGCAAGATTCGGCGAAATGAGCGATCATGACCGCTTTTTGTGGCGAACCCAGTATGATATACCGGCATTGGGGAATGTCGTTCAGCACGCGCTGCCGAGTCCTGAAGAGCAGGCGAAAATCGATGAGGAATTTAAAGAGATGCTTCGCCGTCGGGGTATCAAGATATGATCGAACTTGAATTTCATGACCAGCAGGTTCGCGCTCTGCTGAACGCTATCATTAAAAAGACCGGTGATGCCACTGAAGCTTTCGACGCCATAGGCGATGAAATGATACTCAGCGTCGAAAGAAACTTTGCCGCTGGCGGGCGATTTTCTTCGCCAGACAACATTGTCGGCGGCGATGAAACATGGAAACCGCTTTCGCCCGTAACGGAAAAAATAAAGGCCCGCAAAAACAAAAAGGGGCCGCATCAAATTTTGATCGAATCAGGAACAATGGCTGCTTCTGTCGGAAAGAGCAAGCGGGTTTCAAAAAATACGGTTTCGATTGCTGCTGGAACCGAATACGCGGCCACGCAGCATTTCGGCGCGAAGCAGGGCTCATTCGGCGATGCTTTGATCAGGGCTCACGTTCGCAACCTGACCAGAAAAGGCAAGCAGATCGGCAAGAGAGGCAAGCCCGGCAAAGAAAAAGCGCTGAAGCTTCAAACGTCGGTGCGGGCTCACTTCAGGAAGGCCCCTTTTGGCAATATTCCGCCCAGGCCATTCATGACGCTTCACCCCGAAAGCATTAAAACAATAATTGGTATGCTCGGAGACTATTTAACAGAAATCTAAAATGCGGCGAATTTTAAGCGTTTTTAGTTTTCGACGACTCCAACTACCAAAATTTAATTCCGATTCGAAAATGACCCGTTTCCGGCGAAATGCCGGGGTGTTTTTAGAGCCACCAAAAACCCGCCAGTAAATAACGATTTTTTAACATCGTTGATTTACTGAAGGGCTTCACCTGTTTCGCACGCTTCCAGACCGGTATTTTGGTCATATCGATCAAACTTAACCAAAATCTGGAGGCGTTGATGAAAGAAAAAATGTTCCGTCTGTTGCCGCTGCTTGCGGTTCTCGCATTCTGTGTTGTCGTGGCTGCTATTGCCGGGGAAACCAGATTTTTTATTCCTGATGGCCAGCGCACTACCAGCACCGACTATGTCGTGCCGGTAATTACGCAGCCGACCGCCGGTTACCTGGTGCCTGCGACCGCTACCTTTTCGATTCCACAGCATACCGCCGTGAAAATTCCGACCCTGCCGACCGGAACCAAGCAATTCAAGGTTTATGTCAACCCGGGTGCCGGTGCCAACATTGGGCCGTCGAATGTCGCCAGCGGCACTACCTTCCCTGAGATTGCCAGCGCAACACTCACCGACCCGATGGCGGTAGGCACTCTCACGCCGGATGTCTACATGATCGGCAGAACGACTGCCGCGACCGGCACGCTGATCTGCCAGTGAGGTAAGCCAAACCAATGAAACCCATTGAAATTTTCCGGCCTGGCAAATTCAAGGCCATGAGCGGCCAGGAGATCGAATTCAGCGCCGCCATGCTTGAAAGCATTGCCAAGGCTTACGAGCCATCAGTGCATCAGTCGCCCCTGGTGATCGGTCACCCGAAACTTGAAGACCCTGCTTACGGTTGGGTCAAGGCATTGAGTTTTGCCAACAGTCGCCTTGTGGCCGAGCCGGAGGCCGTTGTTGAAGAATTTGCCGGTGTCGTTGCCGCCGGTCTTTACAAGAACGTCTCTGCCAGTTTCTTTACCCCAGATCACCCGGCCAACCCAAAACCCGGCAACTATTACCTCAAGCACGTCGGCTTTCTTGGTGCTACCCCGCCAGCCGTTTCAGGCCTTAAGCCCGTGAGCTTTGCCAGCGGCGGCGAAAAGGAAGTCTGTTTTGAATTCGCGGTTGAGACACCACAGCCCGTGGCCAAATCCGACCAGGAAAACGAAAAAATTAAGGAGAACGCATTGAAAGAGAAAGAATTTGCTGACAAGGAAAAAGACCTGAACGAAAGGGAAAAGAACCTGAAAGCACGCGAAGCCGATCAGAAAAAGGCTGAATTTGCCTCATTCCTGGGCGACTTGAAAAAGAAAGGCAAACTTATTCCCGCCGTCGAAGCTGGCCTGGTTGAATTCATGATGGGCCTTGATTCAGGCAATGTTCTTGAATTCGCTGGCGAAAAGAAAACCCAGGTCGATTACTTCAAGTCGTTCTTGGAAAAGCAGCCGAAGGTTGTCAGCTTTTCGGAAGCTGCCCCCGATTCAGTTGCCTCGCCTGATGCCGCAACCCCCAAGCAGCTGGCTGAAAAAGCCGGCAAACTCAAAACCCGTCTCGAAGGTGAAGGCGTTGTCATTTCATACGCCGACGCCGTCGCCAGAGTCTCAGGAGGTGAAGAATAATGTATCTCGGTTTAACCAAAAACTACCTGGCCGAAGATGCCAATGCGCAGTATCTGATCGCCAAACAGGGCACTGCCGACAACCAGGCGCTGAAATCTGGTGCCGCCGCAGCTAACCAGCTGGGCGTTGTAAGCCAGCCTGGCGACATTGTTGCCGGTGAAAGAATGGATGTCGTTCTGCTCGGCGAAGCCGAAGTCAGATGTGCCGGGGCCATCGCCGCCGGTCGTTCGTTCACCGCTGATGCTGACGGCAAAGCCGTGCTGGCAACCACTGGCCAGCGAGCTGCGGGCATTGTTCTCGAAACCGGTGCAGCCGATCGAATCGTTCCCTGCATAGTAGCCCCGCACACTGCGGCATAACCTGGAGGAATTAAATGGCCAAATCGCTTTTTCCCATTGATCCCGTAATGACCGCGATTGTTATCGCTTACCGCAACAAACGCCTGATTGCTGACGAGATTTTCCCTTATATCCCGGTCGGCAAGAGTCTGTTCAAATTTCTGAAATTCAATCTGGAGCAGGGTTTCACTCTGCCAAATACTCTGGTCGGGCGCAAATCCAGCCCGAACAAAGTTGAATTCAGCGGTTCTGAAGTCGAAGCATCGTGCGCTGACTACTTCCTCGATGACGTGATTCCGCAGTCTGACATTGATGACGCGCCTGAAGGCGTGAATCTGATCAACAATGCCAGCGAAGGTATCATCGATCTGATTATGCTCGACCGTGAAGTCCGTGCCGCTGCTCTTGCCTTCAGCGCCGGCCAGTATGCCACCGGCAATAAAGCAGCCCTTTCCGGCAGCGATCGTTTCGACGATTACGTTGCTTCTGACCCGGTCAACACAATCAAAGACGCTCTCAGCAGCATGCTGATGCGCGGTAACGTCATGGTTGTCGGTCGCAAGGCTTTCGACAAGCTCAGCAGCCATCCGAAGATCGTCAAGGCGATTAATGCCAACAGCGGCGACTCTGGTATCGCAACCCGCGCTCAGATTGCCGGACTGTTCGAACTCGACGACGTAATTGTCGGCGAAGCCTTTCTGAATACCGCCAAAAAAGGCGAAACAATGACGCTGTCACGCGTCTGGGGCAACCACCTGTCACTGATCTATCGCGATCGTCTGGCGAACAATTCGAACAACCGCATGACCTTCGGGTTTACCGCCCGTCAGGGAAGCCGTGTTGCCGGTGTATTGCCTGACAAGATGATCGGCGCTCGCGGCAGTCACATCGTTCGTGCCGGCGAAACCGTTAAGGAAGTCGTCACTTCTGACCGCCTGGGTTACCTGATCCAGAACGTCGTCAGCGATTAAGGAGCAATCAGATGGCTAAAGCCGTAACCGTAAAAACCAAAGGTGACTTTGAATGCCTGGTGAAAGTTAAACACGACGGCATAGTCTACATGCCGGGTGACGCTATCGACCTCAGCGCTGATCAGGCAAGAAGCCTCATCGTCAGTGGTGCGATCAAACCGAACAAAACCCTGCCCGCTTCTACTGAAAAGGCTGAATAACCATGAAATACGCTGTTGTCCAGGACATGATTGATCGCTTCGGCGCTGCCGAACTTACCCAGCTGACGGATCGCGCTGACCCGCCAGCCGGAACCTATGACTCAGATGCGATTGAACAGGCCCTGAACGACGCGGAAGCAGAGATTGACGCATACCTGCTCGCCAGGTATGCGTTACCTCTGACCACCGTGCCGACGAACCTGACCCGCATTGCCTGTGATATGGCCAGATACCAGCTGTTCGGGCCGTCTATAACTGATGAAGTAACAAAGCGCTACGGCGACGCAGTTGCTTTTCTGAAAAGCGTTTCTCGTGGCGAAACCGTTCTTGGTATCGATCAGACCACTGGCACTGCGCCAACGGTGGTTAACGCTCCCGAGCATTTCGGCCCGGCCAGAACTTTCAGCCGTTACACCTTGAGGGATTATTGTGATTGATACCATCGAAAGCGCAATCGTAGGCAGGCTGGAATCGCAGATTGCCGATCTGACGATTAAAGCATTTCCGAGTCGGCCGGAAGAATTCAAAAAACTCCCAGTCGGAAACAAGGGCTTAGTGCTGGTCGCTTACAGCGGCAGCGCTCTCAGTGAGCCAACAAACATGGACGCCTTGATTCAGGATCGACTCATTGAGTTCAGCATCACGTTACAGATAAGAGATTTGCGTGGCCATGACGGCGCGTATGATTATCTCGAAGAAATAAGAGCGGCACTGAGTGGCTGGTCTCCGACTTCCGATAATCGCGTCATGTATATGGTCAGTGAAGAATTAATTCAACTGATAGACAATCTCTGGGTGTGGGGGCAAACCTGGCGACTGGCCGTGAGGCAGGCATGACCGCAAAAAGTAATAGCATCATAACTACCCTTAAAACGGCCTTAACGACAGCCGGTATCGCCCTGGCTACCACCAGGCGGCTAGGCTGGAACGAACTTGCTGCGAGTGAGTTTCCCGCCGTGGTCATTGAGCCAGGGCCGGAAAACCAGAGCATGCTCAACAACGGTCAGGCTGAAGTTTCCTGGCTGTTAACTTTAAGGCTTCACGCAACCAGGGTGACCGGCCTCTCTGCCGCCGACAACTGGCGTGAAAAATCCGCTTTGATTGGCCGCACCATTGCCGCAAACCGGCAGCTCAGCGGCCAGGTAATCAAAGCTGAGATTACTGCGAGACAGATCGATGCTCAGGTATTTGAGCCCTGGGCGTCAGGGACACTTGATTTGACTATACGTTTTCGATTTAACGAATTAACCCAGGGAGGTTGATAAAATGCCCATTCAAACTAATGCGATGCTGCTTCTCGGTGGCCTTGAGAGCAGCCCTAACACTGACCCATCGCTTACTGTCGCCGATGCGATACCGACCGGAAAGTTTTTGCCTGGTTACAAGTTCGACGAGCTTCAGCGCCTTGTCGTAAACAAGGGCATAGATGCGGCCAAGAAGTTAATCGGTCGTGAAACAATAGACTTTAATTTCGAAGTCGAACTTCTTGCCAGCGGTGTCGTTGGCGCCGAACCAACCTGGGGCAGATTGCTTGAGGCGTGCGGGTTCACCAAGACGGCTCTTGTCGCCGCCACGATTGCTAACCCGGTTGCCGGTTATGGCAATACCGGCCTGAGCGGCCTTGCCGTTGCAAAAGGTGGCGCTTTTACCGGCGCGGAGCCGAGAGTTTATAAAGTTGAAGTCACCACCGCCGGAGCTTCCGGGGCGGCCAAGGTTTCTGTTACCTGCCGTGGGGATTCGACCCAGAACAGCACCGATAATGTTGTTACCACCGGCACCCCGATCACTATGGGCGATGAAGGCGCAACGATCACCTTCACCTTTGCCAGCGGCTCCCTGGCGCTTGGCGACAAATGGCATGTCCACTGCTACCCACCAGGCATCAGCTATAAACCGACCGCTCACGATGGCACCTGGAAAAGCGCTTTCTTTTACCACTATCTTGGCGGTCTGCTGTTCAAGGGCGGCGGCGCCAGAGGTAATTTCAGTCTCTCTGCCCCTGCAGGTGAAATCGCTAAATTGAATTTTACCTTCCAGTCAGTTTTTCATTCAATTACCGACGCTGCCGTGCCTGACTATACTGAGGATAGCCGCGTGCCGGCAATCGTCGAACTGGCCGGCCTGCACGTCGACGACGATAACACCCTGATTGTTAAGACCATCGGCATCGACACCGGCAATACCATCGTTGCCCGCAAAAATGTTAACGCCGCCCAGGGCGTCGATAGTTTCAGAATTTCGGCCAGAGACAACCAGTTCAGCATTGACCCTCAAGCAAAGCTCGAAGCCGAATTCGATTTCTGGCATAAGCTGCGTGAACGCGAAGAAGTGCCGGTCAGCTTTAAAGTCGGCGTAACTTCGGGCAACATCATTCACACCTTTATTCGCCGCTCAGTTATCGACAATCTCGGCCCTGTCGATGACGAAGACCTTCTGCGCTACGGCATCGCCGGTCAGTGCCGCCCAAGCCCGGCCGGAAACGACAATATCGAAATCTTCGTGTGCTGATTTGCCACGACGAGACATAAACTCCACCTTCGTCAGGGGTTGTTACGAGCAGCCCCTGACCTTTTTAACAGAAAGGGAATTTTAAAATGCAACTTACCAGCAAAACCAACGGCCGTTACTTCTGGCGTGATTCCGGCAATCGCTTTTTCATCGAGATCGATGGTAGACCCGTCGAGCTGAAATTTACCCTGGCGCAGTCAGAAGCCTACCAGGCGTTTATCACCGAAGACCGCGCCAAAGCGAAAGAAGAATTTGAAGCCAGGAAAAAAGCCGAGGCTGAAGCCCAGAAAACCGGCGCCGATATAGACCCCACCGAATTCGTTATTCAGCGCATCACGAAGAGCATCAGCACGGCAGCATCGCAAGTTGCAATCGCACTCAACCCGAAGGAAGAAAAACAGTTTACCAGGGAACAGGTCGTCGATCTTTTCAACGAACACCTCGATCTGCTGCAGATTGTTTCACGCACCTGGGTCGAGAAGAAGGTTTTCAATCCCATGCTGGATTCCGTTCTCGACCCTCACCTGGCTCCGTAAACCGGAGCCGCCAAGACACCAAGCCCATGGAAGTCTTGCGCTGGGAACACAAGCTGAAGGTATGCCGTGGGTATGCCTTCAGTCTTGAACAGGTTTTCGAAATGGATTTCCTGGCTTACCTGATCGCACTTAAAGACCTGGCTGATACCCCGAGTGTTGATGAATCACTGCTGCTGATGTTCGGCGGCAAGAAAAAAGGCCCGATGAGCATAGCCGATCGCCGGGCCGCACTGAAGAGAAAAAGCCGATGAGCAAAGACCGCGAACTCAAAATCATCATCAAAGCCGACGGTTCCGCTGCACTTACCGAAGTCAATAATCTTGACGGCGGGATAGAAGATCTTGGTCGTGAACTTGAAAAAACCAGCAGAAGATCAAAAGTTGCCTGGGCAGATTTTGCCACTGGCGTCAACCAGGCGTTGGAAGCTCTGGGCAAAGGAAAACAGCTTCTGGAAAACGGCTGGGGATTTGCCAGGCAGGGTGCTCAGCTTCAAGAGGCTCGCCAGTCGTTTGATAATTATGCAAGAAGTGTTGGCAAAAGCGCAGATGAAATAATTTCAAAGCTTCGCAAGGCGAGCGGCGGCACGATCAGCGAACTCGGCCTTGTTGTTACGGCCAGTAAGGCTATGTCTCTCGGCGTCACGCAGGATGCCGATAAAATGGCCAATCTTCTGGAAATTGCAAGAAATAAGGCCCGGCTTTTCGGTATGGACACCAGTCAGGCGTTCGAAGATATTGTGACCGGCATTGGGCGTGGATCGCCTTTGATTCTAGATAATCTGGGTATAAAAATCCCTGCCGGATTTGACGAGATGACCAAGAGCATGTCTGATGCCGATAAAATGGCAAAGCTGCTTGAACTAACTCTGGAAGAAGGCAATAAGCAACTAAGCGATATGGGCGGCCTGTCGAATACCAGCGCCGACGAATTGCGAGCATTTGAAGCGGCTATAACCGACTTGAGAGGTGAATTCGGCGTTTTGCTTGCTGAAGCATTTACCCCATATCTTGAGTCTTTAAAATACGACCTGATTCCCGCGACAAGAGACTTTATTAAAGAACTAAAAATTGCCAAGGAAGTGATGGATGTTCCTGGCCAGATACTTGCAACGCTTTATTACGACAAGGATATAAAAAAATACCCTGATAATCTTGAGGATGCACAGGCTAAGTTTTACGAAGTAAACGATCAGATCACGGCAATTCGTCGAAGAATGGCCGAAATTAAACCAGCTATGTCTACCGAGTCGTGGCTGATTGATACGACAAAGTATAAAATTGGCGCAGAATCGTATATCGGGCTCAATAAAGAATCTGAAGAGCTGCAAAAATATGCAGATGAACTTGAGCAGCTCATTGTTGGTTTAGATGCCGCCAAGAAAAAGGCTGCCGAAAAATGGGAAATATCCGGTCCTGATGTTTCTGAAGTCACTGACGAAATCGACTCCATTATTGATGATCTTGACACTATGACTGCCGGGTTTGAAACAACAACGATCAAGGCAAAAAATTCGAACAAAGAGATTACCGATGCAAATCGCCAGGCTCAAAAATCTCAGACGGAACTGGAGAAAATTTTCAAAAGCACAAATCAGACCATGCTCAAGGCCTTTGATGCCAAGCTGATTGATACTTTTGAAGAGGCGAATAAGCACCTGCTTGATATGACCTATGCAGCAGGCGGTTTTGCGGTAAACATAAAAGATGGCACAACAGAGCTTGGCAAATGGCTTAAGGAAATAGAAGAAGTCGAAAAAAAGAAACAAGCCCTATCTTCAGTCGTTGATCTACTGGCAAATATTGGCCAACACGATTTTCTCGGAACTGCTAAGAACTTGTCTCCGGATAGTCATCCTGCAGTTGCTGCTGCAGTAACCGCCTCTATGATGGACTATTGGTCTGGCGGGTTGCTTAGTGCACAAGGGAAATATGCTGACCCTAAGAAAGCGGTCAAGGATATCCAGGAACCGCTTTCAAAAACAATTGCTGAAGCTGTCTCGGCCGGCTTCGCCAACGCCGATTTCTCCAACCTCGAATTAACCCTGGGCAACGTTCTCAGCTCAATTCTGACAAAATCTGTTTCTCAGTCAAATCCTGTTATGTCTGCTTCTGGCGCAATAAACTGGGGTAATCTAGGCACCAACCTGGCAGTTTCGGCGGTCTCTCAAGTCCTGACAAGGCCGGGTCGTTTTTTCGGGGGGCGAGAAGAACACGGTAAAGAATCCATACAGCAGGCCACAGACCTGAAAAGTCGCATGGGCGAGGCGTATGCCGATAGCTTCATCGCTGAAATCACATCGGTTTATGCCGGAAAAGCCATGAAAGAAGCCATAGCCAGCGCTCGTCGGGGCTATACCGGCACGTCTGTCGGTTATTCCTGGTCGGATTCGGGTGATGGCATTTTTTCCGACAAAACCAGAACCTATGCGACCATTGACAATGGCGCATCGGCAGCGCTAGAAAAGCTGACGAAGGCCATGGAAGCCGCCGAGGAGTATAGCAGGAACGTGGAATTATCGCTAAAGCTTCAATCGGCGCAGGGTTATGAATATAAAGTGCTGCGAGAACAAATAGCGGCCTACGAGCAATCGCTGCAAAAAATATACTCTGGCACCGCTCAGCTGAAGTGGGGCGATGGCTCTACAGGAAGCAAGGCCGATCTTACCGAAGCAACCAGCGAGATTAAAACCGAACTTGCCCAAATGCTGCGTGAATTTGCCAGCGCAACCGCTGAAAGATCAACGAAAACCGCTATGGGATTTATGCAATACGCCCCCTGGCTGGAAAATATTCGCGTGATGTATGGTGACGCATCTTTCGGCACCCCTGAAGGTCATCTTCGTTTTAACATGCTGCCTGGCGGCCCCGACGGTTACGACGCGTCTGTATCGCGTCTGAGCAGGGATGAATATTACGATTCATTCGAGCGCCTGCAAAATGACTTTTCTGACCGCAAAATCAGTTCGGGTCTTCTCGACGTGGTAAAGGGTTCGGGCCAGGCAAGATATGACCTTGAGGCGCTCCAAATAACTGACCCCGAAGCGTATGACGAAAAATATCTCGAATACATCGACCGGCAATTAGAGGCTTACGACGAAGTTATGGAGCGCCAGGCCGAGATTTTCAACAATGAATCGAAAAGCTTCGAAGAGCGGGCGGCAGCCCTTGAGAATTACGAAACAAGTATGGAGGTCTATCACCAGGCCAAGCTCGACAAGCTCCGTCTCGAAAAGGCCCAGGAAGAAGAAGAAAAGCGCATCATGGCCGAGCAACGCCAGGCGAAAATGGAAGGCGCTCTTTCCCTGGTCGGCGAACTCTCGCAGCGCAGTGATAAAATCGTGATTCTGCAGGGCGGCGATTCAGACGTTGCTCTCGCAGAACTCATGGAGGAATTTTCCGATAACCCGGAAGTTCTGGCCGTTCTCAAGAAGACCCAGGAAAAAAACGCTGCCAAAGCCAAATGGGGTTGATTTAATTTGAAGCGCTTCAACTGTTTCAAGAGGCCCCCTTCCTCTATTCTGAGGCTGTATGAAATTAATTACAGATCAGAGAATGAGCGCGATCAATGCAATAACGGCCAGCAGCGAGGCCGTAGGGTTCCCGCCCGCCAATTTGCTACAATATGACCCCGATCTTATCTGGAAAGCCGGCAGCTTTCTTACCAGTATTACCCTGGTCATTGATCTTGCCGTAGCGTCATCGATAGATCACGTCTGGCTCAACAACGCTAATTTTTTATCGGCTACAGTCCAGGCCAACTCGACCAACGCCTGGTCGGCGCCGGCATTTTCCATCGCAGTCGTGCTGGCCGCAGATGACATCGGTGTGGTCAAGGGGTTTTTCAACCTTACGAGCACGAAATACCGCTATGTGCGGATTGTGATCCCAACTCAGAGCCTGACCGACGGCGGCACGGTGCCGTCTCTGGGCAATATCATTGTCGGCACCTCTGACTATTTGCTGGTCAGCACCTGGGAACCGACGATCAATCAAGAACTCGATAGTTTCACTTCGGACGGCGGTTCTTACAATGAAGAGGCCAGGGGAAAAGCCCGACACATTTTTGCGGCGGGCATGCTTGGCGAAACAAAGGCAGGCATTGATGCCGCACCACTGAGCAACTGGTCGACGGCAGTAATTTTCACCGATCTGGGCAGCGTGGCTGACTCTTATCTGGTTTATTCGCCGAAGGGCAAGCAAGTCCGGGTAAGGAGCCAGATTGACTGCGATTTGTCATTCACACTGAGGGAGCTTGTATGATAAAAATCGCCATTCAAGCAGGAACCAGCACATATCTCATCGCAAGCAAAAGCATTGGCGTTGATGGTCTCGGTGTTTTTCAAGGTCGTCTGCTCAATGAAGTAGTTCTGGCGCGACGATTCTCAAAGGCAGGAAATACGCCCGTAACGCTGAATGTTTCAATTCGGAATAACGACGGCTTCATACCCAGAAACGTAAATTTATGGGCTGCTGCTGTGGTTGTCACGACAAACGATGATTATCACTGGCTGGGCAAAATAACCGCCTATGATCGTGATGAAGCCGGAATTTTGCGTCTCGTAATTACCGAAAAAACCGCACCAGAATTAACGATTCAGTTTCCTGACGAAGTGGCCAGGCTGGTCACCGTTGATGAAAACTTTCATGTGTCAGCCCTGAACGTAACTTTGCCCTTGGTTGTCGGTGGCAATACCGAAAAACCGATTCTGGTCAAAGGCATCCTGATCGACAAGACGCGCGGCATTTACCTGCTTTGCGTCGGCGAGAATCATCAGGTTGTTAATGTTTATCGCGGCATTGAAAAGCTGACGACCGGTTACGCGGCATATACCGGCACGGCCGGGCAGACGGAATATGCTGGGTTTGCTTATGTCGAACTCACCGATTCCGCATTGCGCAAGACCGATGAAGGCAACTATGTCGAAATAAGCGCCGAAGTAATCGGCCTGAAACTCGGGAGTCATACCGTCGAAGAATGCCGCAATGGCGCTCGCTTCCTGCAATATCTTCTGACTACTGCCAGGGATGGTATTTGCGGATGGGGCCTTGGCGTGGGCAGTTCCGAAATCGATGCGACCGCGTTTTCGGCGGCAATAGCCAGCGTCGACGCCGCCGGGCTGAAAATGGATGGTGTTTTCTATTTCCGGCAGCTGGCGCAATCATGGATCGATCAAATCTGCCAGGCAATCAGAGGAAGCTACGAAATTGGTGATAACGGCCAGAGGCGGCTTTTTGTCAATGCAGACGCGGCCAGCGTTAAAACATACACTAAGAAAAATATCAAACTTCTGCGAGATGGCAAAGGCGCATATACCGGCCAGGTCTACAACAGAGGGCGCCTAGACTTCGACTATAACCCGCTGACCGGCCAGTTCATGCAGCATGTCGAATATGAAGATGATATCAGCGCAGCAGCCATCGGCGAATTGGATTTCAGTGGTCAGAGTTATCTGATCCGCGACATGGCTACCGCACAGGCTATTATCGAATATACCTGTAAACGCAGTTTGCTGGGCGCTGACAAGGTCTACTTCAGAACGCGTGAACTGCCTATGAATGCCAGGATTGGCACTGTCATTACCATCGATTACCCGGAAAAAGGCCTAACAGGCACCTGGCAGATAACTTCACTCGATATCGGCTCTTACACTCACGAGATCGAGGCCGAAAAATTTTCCTCAAGCATTTTTGTTGTTGGCGCCCCCGGAACCGCAATCGACTGGTCAGGCGATGCCCCGATAGTTTCACCGGTTTTACCAGGTGCAGCCAGCGGACTGACCCTATCCACCGAGGTCGAATATGATGCCAGCGGGGACGGCAGCGCAATCCCATATATATCAGGCACATTCACGATCCCAGAGGGGAAATACCTGGGGGCGGCAGTATTCTGGGGCGAAGGTGCGGCGCCATCGTCGTGGAATAGCGTCACGATCAAAGGCACCGAATTCAAGATCAAGCCGGTCAGGGCCGGTGTGCAATACACGGTCAAAGTTCAGATGTTCAACCAGTCTGGTAGCGCTGCCGCGATCACCGGCAGCATTGTTGCCGGCAAGCATGAGACCTTGCCGCCTATGCCGACAATAACAGTTCAGTCGGGTCTGGGTTGCGTCATTATAGATATAAGCGTCGCGGCCTTTTCTGCTTTAGCGTCGTTCGAAATTCAGCGGCGCAAAAGCGATGGGTCGAGCCTGACGATTGTCGCAATAAACCATCGCAGCACCCGATTCGTCGATGATTCGCCGGAAATATTGCAGAATTACGCGCAGAATTATCAATACCAGGCTCGGTCGATGAGTAATTCGCGCAAGTATTCGGCCTGGTCGGCGTGGTCAAATAACGTCCAGCCGATCCAGATCCAGTCAAAAGACATAACCGATCTGCCGATTATCAGCAAAACCTTTATGACTGCCGCTGGCGTTGGCACATCAGTCGACGGCGTCAAATTCTCGCCGGCTGGCATCGAAATGTGGCAGGCCGGAATCAAAAAGGTATCTATCCCGGTCTCGGGCTCGCCCGATTTCAAGGGAACTATCACAGCCCTGTCTGGCTATATCGGCGAGTGCGTAATCGCCGACGGCGGTCTCAGGTCGGTTGATTTTGTCAGCGGCAATCGCGGCTGGCGCGTAACCAAGACCGGGGAAGCGGAATTTAACAACCTTCGCGCTCGTGGCGCGATCGAGACTGTAGTATTCAAAAAAGACGAAATCAGCGTAATCGGCGGGCGTCAGATGGTCAGGCCGGCGACCGTAGTTGATAATTACGATTACGACGCCTATCTTGCCGAGGTCGTCACCGATCGCCTTGGCGGCTATTGGCAGCAGCTCGACAGCCTTCTTGATGTCGTTGAGGCGCCGCCGGCTTTTCCCTGTGCCGACTATGACGATTTTTACGACACAGAACTCGGCTACTGGATGCAAATCAGCGGCATTCTTGAAACTGGTGTTTTCGCGACAGCGATCACGCAGGGGGGCTTCACTTGCCTGGCTCAGCAGTCGCAATTCGCGGCATACTGGGTGACCCTGAATAGTTTACTTGACCAGAGCATGGCGACCCCGACTTTTGCGTGCACGAATTTTGCGGGTTACGAGTCGGTAGAATTCGGCGGCTGGATGCAGCTCAATGAATTTCTCGACCTGGATATTTTCGAGCCCGCAATCGGAGCTGACGACATTCGCCTGCACGTTGAATCGGTCTCTGACTTCGCGCTTGGCGACGTGGTAAGAATCAAGGACGGCGCCGGCGATTACTGGGCTGTCGTTGATTTTATCGGCACTGATTATATTGACGTTTCGCATCGAGCCGGGTCTAAATTCGGCATAACGCCCGGCCAGGCCGTGGCGAATTACGGCCGCGCCGGCAGCGGTGGCATTATGCTCGACGGTCAGGCCCCGCTGATCGATCTATTTTCGCACAACGGTGAGCCGTGGAACGGCACTGACCTGCTCGTCAGGCAGGGCAACCTCAAGGGCTGGGGCGGCATCACCGATGATGTTTACGGCATCGCCATGGGTTCGCCGGGCGGCGATTATTTTCTGGCCATCCCGGGACAGGGCATTATTTTAAATGGCAAAATACAGATCACCGGCGGGTCTGGTATTGGCAATTTTGCAGACTCCGGGGCTTTGGCCAGTCGCGACAACATCGACCTGAGCTATGTCACGGATGCCGGCGCACTGGCTGGCGCAGATAATCTCGACGGCGTGCCCGACGGATCGACATACAAGCGAGTTACGTCGAACGAAAAGGCTGGCGCGGGGCGCGCTTATAGTGGCCTCGATGCCAACAACCGCCTTATCACGGCCGTGATTCCCGGAACCGCCGTATCACCGTCGGGTGCAGGCTTATACCTGGGCAGCAATCGCATGGGGTTTTACAATAGTGGTTGGAAAACCTACATGGACAACCTGGGCAATTTCGCCCTGATTGGTGGCGGCGCACACGGTTTGAGCTGGAACGCAGAAACCGGCGTGTTGACTATCTCGGGCAGCGTCACGATTCTGGGCGGGTCTGGCTATGGCAGTCTGACCGATAAGCCGACAAGCCTAGCCAGTATAAACAGCACCGAAGGCGGCAAGCTTGCCGGCATCGCCGCCGGCGCAGATGTAACCGCAAATAACACGGCATACGACACCGCCAGAGTCGCGGGCGTGGCGGCAGCCACCGTGAAAGACAATGCGGCGAACGCGATCAGCCAGCTTAATGACATTTCGGCAGACAATAAGCTGGTTCCGCTGGAAAAGCACTCTGTTCGCAAGGAATGGGATATCATCGCCGCCGAAAAGGCCGGCATAAATTCGCAGGCAACCACTTTCGGTGTTACCACGGAAAACACGACTTACAACAATGCTTTCCAGGCTCTGGCTACCTACCTGAACGCGGGCACTACGTGGTCGAGTGGCGTGCCATCATGGCTGTCCGACGCCAATCTCGGAACTACCACAACGATTGTCGGAGCCACTTTTCGGGCCAACTGGAAAGATTACTATGACGCCAGAACTGCCTTGCTGAACGCGATTTCTGCCAAGGCGAAAACGCTTGCTAATACGGCGCAAAACACTGCCGATAATGCAGCATCGGCAGCAGCAACGGCACAAACCACCGCGAACAATGCCGCTACTGCGGCAACAAACGCCCAAAATTCAGCAACCACCGCCAACAATCTTCTTGCCGACATCGCAGCTGACAACAAGCTAACGCCACTTGAAAAGCAAGACACAAGGCAGGAATGGGATATTATTGCAGCTGAAAAAGCAGGTATAAACGCACAAGCGGCGGCTTTCAGCATTACGACCGAAAATACAACCTACAACAACGCCTTTCAGGCTCTGGCGAACTATTTGAACGCCGGCACGACGTGGTCGTCAGGTATACCGTCATGGATTTCCGACGCCAATCTTGGCGTAACGACCACGATTGTTGGTGCAACTTTTCGGACGAATTGGAAAACATACTACGATGCCAGAACCGCGCTGCTTAATGCTATCGCTGCAAAGGCAAAAACCCTTGCTGATAATGCTCAAACAACCGCTAACGTAGGCTCGGCTCACGCTGGCACCGCCCACGCGCCAAGTAACGCGGATCACACGCAGACCACCATCAACGGCGGGCTGGTGACTACCGGCACCGTGCAGGTAGTCCAGGGTGGAACGGTTGCAGCCGGGATTACCGGCAACACGGCGGGCGACACGGCTGTAAGATTCTGGGCCGGGGCAACTTTCGCAAACCGCGCATCGGCATCGTTCAGGGTATTGCAAAGCGGCGCCCTGTTCGCGACAAATGCAACCATTACCGGCACCATAACGTGCGGGTCTGGTTCGCAGATCGCTGGGTTTACCGCCACTGCGACCGACCTGACCGCCGGAACAGGGTCAACAGCCATTACGATAAGCGCCGACACTACGAAAGCGGCCCTCTTCGCTGGTAGCTCTTACGCGTCAAATGCTCCATTGGCGCTCTTTCATGATGGCACGGCCAGGATCGGCGGTTTTTCATTTGACGCGAACAGCGGATTATCGCAATTCGCCAATACCGCATTTACGAATAAATTGATGGTAGTGCGGCCGCCGGATAGTGACGCGATAAATGATCCGTTAATCACTCTTCAATACAAGTATAACAACGTCACTCAGTCTACCGTCTACTTAACAACCAGCGTCGGATCAACTAAAGAATACGCGCCCATCACTACCACGGTGCCCACATCGGGCAACTTTGGTTTTTATACCAACGGCAAAATCCATGCTGACGGTGGCTTTTTCCCCGTCTCGGACGAACGCGCAAAATCCGACATTACCGACGTATCGGTGCTCGGGCCGTTGAAATCCCTGCGTGTAAAAAAATACCGCATTGATGACGTCAAAATGAAGCGGCTAGCGAGAGAGAAGTCTATCGCTACGTCGTTGCGCGACAAAAATGCAGCGGCGATAGAACCTATAGCGGAAGAGCTAGGCCTACCGAATTATGATTCGAGTCTGAGTATCGGCGTTATGGCCGCCGACTTCAACGCCGCATTCGGAGTCTGCCGAAACGACAAAGAGACTTATAACCTGTCAGACGCAATCGGCGTTGCCCTGCGTGCTATCCAAGAACTTGCTGAAATCGTTGACGACCAAGCCACTGAAATCGCCGAACTGCGAGCCGTGCTGAAACTGCCTGAAAAGCCACAAAAGGCCAAAGAAGAGCTGGTCGAGGCGACCCAAGAAGAGCTTGAGCTTATTTATTTACTGGAAAAAAACATTGACGAGCGCATTGAGGTCATCCGGAAAGCGCTGAACGAAAAACAAGTGATCGAAGGAGTTAAACATTGAACATCATTAAACGCGACGGGGCCGACACAAGGCCCGAGTATGTAAACAGTTTCAGAGCTTACGCCGGAAACGGTGAGGTAGTTCTTGAGCTTTCCCGGGTTGATCTGGCGGCGACGCTTGAGGCCTCTACGGGCGAAGCCGAGCCGAAAGACATGGTGCTCGACATCGCCGGCCGGTTTATTTTCCGGCAAGACCAGATGGCGCAACTGATCAATACTCTGGTCGGTGCGATTTCGCCGCAAAACAAGGAGGCTGGCAAATGACAAACACGATCGGCGACAGACTGAACGAGGCGCTTGCGATCAAAAACGACATCAAAGACGCGCTGGCCATCTATACGAACATGAACGGGGTGCAGTTTTCGGGCTACCCCGACAAAGTTCGCCAGATAGCAACGCGCCGATGGGGTATGCGTATCGATAAAAACGACTCAAACCCCGATACCCGCGTGACGTATCTTTATGATGCCGTCGGCATGACCCCGGCGGGTATGAACTATGTTACCGGTCAGTTTGATTATGGCTCATGGTATGACTTCTGCCAGTGGCTTAACCGTCCAGTCATGCTGCGCTACGACGGAACGGTCGACTACGAACTCGATCGGGCCGACCAGACGAAAAAAGCTGACGGCACCGCGTCGGACGTTTCTAACACTGGCTATGCCGGCAACGCAATGGCTGAATTTCGAAAGATCTGGCTGAAGCAGTATGAAGATTCCGGGTATCACTACATCGTTTTCTCAAACGTGCAGTATGACCCGGATTACCGCGCCGATGCGTTTACCGACACCAATGGAAGCATCCGAGACTTCATGTATTACGCCATGTATGAGGGTTCTTATGTCGCGCCGCGCCTGCGGTCTCTGGCGACAGGCACGGTTATGGTGTCGCAGACCGGTCAGGTCGAAATTGAGCGGGCCGAGGCGAACGGGGCGGGCTGGCACGTCAATTACAAGTCGCAGCGCGATCTGATCACCTATTTACTGTGGCTGATCAGCAAAAGCACCTACGACATGCAGAAATTCGGGAATGGTAACAGCAATTCTGCCGCCTACGTCGCGCCGGGTGCTCTTAAGTCTGCCGGGCAATTTATGGGCTATAACACGACCGCGCAAGCGGTTAAGACTTTTTACATTGAGAATTACTGGGGTAATTACTGGAAACGCATGTCTGGCCTGATGCTGGCGCTCGACGGCGAAGTTAGAACGAAGTTAACGCCCCCCTATACTCAGCCGGCAACGCCGGGCGAAAACATAATGCCTGCCGGTTACGCCAATACGGGCATCGTGCCAAGCGGCACCAGCGGAACGCATCTGAAGAACGTGGCAACGACTGCGGCCGGCGGGCTTATTCCGGCAATAACCGGGGCTGCAGATAACACGTATTTTACTTGCGGCTGTTGGTGGTCGATCGGCACGACGATCAAGTGGGCTTTTGTCGGTGGCTACCGTAGCCCTGCCGGGCTGTGCGGGGCCGGGGCGGTGAATCTGCTCTATCCTCTCTCGGCTCCGCTCTCGGCCTTTGGGGCTGCGCTCTCTTTTCTTAAATCCTCCAGTTAATGGGGGCCTGGGGGCGATCAGCCCCCGGTATTTTTAAAAACAAAGGGGCAGAAAATGCAGCGTGGGCTCTTGTCGGTGGCAACCGTAGCAATGCCGGGCTTTGCGGGGCCGGGACGGTGAATCTGAACAATCCTCTCTCGAATCCGAACTCGAACATTGGGGCTGCGCTCTCTTTTCTGTGGCATAAAATAATGATCATTTTCTGTTCCTCACCCCTTGGTGAAAATTAAGCCGTAACTGGAAAGGCTTGGTAGGGCAACTGAAGAGCCTTTAGGCCATAAGAAACCATGAAAACCATTAAAAAAATATACGAAAAAATATGTAGTATCGAAAACGTAACCGCCGCCATCAAAAAGGCCTCGGTCGGCAAGCGAGGCCGCTCCGAAGTTCAGAGGGTTCTGGCTGACGTTCCCGGGCATGCCCGCATCATTTCTGAGTTGCTGGCGAAGCAGGAGTATCGGCCCTGTGAATACGTTGAAAAAACGATCAAGGAAGGCGCGCACGGCAAGGAACGCAAGATCGCCAAAATTGCCTTTTTCCCCGACCAGGTTATTCACTGGGCGACCATTTTGCAGCTTCAGCCGTTTCTGATTAAGTCTTCCTATAAATATTCCTGTGGCTGTATGCCCGGCCGTGGCGTTCATTACGGGAAAGCCGCAATAGATAAATGGATTCGACGCGACCGGAAAAACACCAAATATATCGCCAAGCTCGACATCAGAAAGTTTTATCCGTCCATCAGTCACGAAAAAATGAAAGCGGTATTCCGGCACATGACTAGTGACAATAGCCTGCTTGCAACTCTCGACGCCATTGTCGAAAGCTATTCGCCTGGCCTGCCGATCGGCTACCTGACAAGTCAGTGGTTTAGCAATGTTCTGCTACAGCGTCTTGATTATCTGATTAAGCAGACCATGCAGATCAAATATTACGTCAGGTATATGGACGACATGGTCTTGTTCGGAGCCAATAAAAAGAAGCTGCACTCAGCCGTCAGGAAGGTTTCCGCTTATTTATCCGGCATCGATCTCAGCCTCAAAAAAAACTGGCAGGTCTTTCCGCTTGAGGCCAGGCCGCTCGACTTCATGGGCTTCAGGTTTTATCGCGACAAGACCACTTTGCGTAAAAGTCTATTACTGAGGATTACCAGGGCAGCAAGAAAGACGGGGAAGTCGAAGAATCCGGGGCCTGATCGGGCCGCGTCCATGCTCAGCTATATGGGCTGGGTCAGGCGGTCACAGTCTTATGGCGTCTATAAATCAAGAATCGCGCCGGTGGTTAGTATTGCCGGCATGAAGAAAATCGTCAGCGAAGCATCAAAAATCAGGAGCAGAGCATATGAAAACAGCAAGGGTCAGCAGCGGATTTCGCCCGTCTGAAATCGACGAGGCGAGTAGTCCGCACACGGTCTATGTCAGGAGCGACATAACGGAGACCGTCATGCAGTTGGAAAACGGCGAAAACCAGTCCTGGTGGGAATATACCGAACGCCAGTATGACCGCAGGGAGTGGGAAGATCTGCAGATTGCGAAATATGTCATCGATCTAGAATTCAGGCTGGTTTTATTAGAAACGCAAGGAGGCATTATATGACTTACGACTTTTGTAAAATGATCATCGAAAAAAAGACCTATGTCCGGGCCGATATGCTCGAAAAACTCGACCTGTTCTACCTTCGCGACCGCATTACCCGCGAGCAATACGAAGAGTTGGCGGGGATGATGAGTGTGAATAGTGATTAGTATGCTCACTCCCCTGTTGTCTCTTCTCTCTAGAGATGACGATTACATTAGGCCGATGAGCGCTCTAACATAAAGAAAGCCGCCAATTCTACCAAATCGGCGGCTTTCTTTTAGTCAAATCATCTGTCTAGCGTATAGTCAAATCATGTGTCCGCGTTACAGTCAAACCATCTGTCCAGCATAGTCAAACCATTTGTCTTTTTACAGGGAATACCTAATTACCCGTAACT
>Ga0209099_1000638_pt1 | contig 41056 bp, 43 predicted proteins | sample AD_JPNHW2_MetaG_FD_184430 | JGI IMG/M metagenome (GOLD analysis project Ga0209099, IMG submission 184430) | Active sludge microbial communities of municipal wastewater-treating anaerobic digesters from Japan - AD_JPNHW2_MetaG (SPAdes) (version 2) | ecosystem: Engineered > Bioreactor > Anaerobic...
TCCTAAAGATTTATTTGAACCCTACTTGAAGGAGACTGAGTTTCGTTTTAACCACAGAGGGCAGGATCTGTACCACATCCTCTTGAAATTGTTCCGTGATAACCCTCTGTTCTAGTCAAGACCCAAATTTAAATATGGGAGGTAAACAACACATGGAAACCTTTAATATCCACCGCCAAAATCCCCCGCAATGGTTCAAAGAGGCTGATTTCGGCATTTTCATCCACTGGGGCCCGTCAAGCGTTCCTGCTTTTGCTCCGGTCGATGTCGACGACTACGCCAAACTGATGCGCGAAAAACCTCCCGAGTACATGTTTAAAAATATTCCGTATGCCGATTGGTATCAAAACAGTATGCGCATCAAGGGCAGCCCCGCGAACCTCTATCACAAAGAGCATTTCGGCGGCAAATCCTATACCGCTTTCGCCGAGGAGTTCAAGCAATCCGCCAAAAACGTCGACGTCGAGCACTGGGCCGATCTGTTCAAACAAGCGGGAGCAAAATATGTCGTGGTCGTCAGCAAGCACCACGACGGTTTTGTGCTGTTCGACACCAAGGTCGAAAACCCCAAAATGCCCGATTATCACCTCGATTTCGACCATGTCGGCAACCTTGCCGCCGCCTGCCGCAAGCGGGGTATGCGCTTCGGTGTCTATTACTCCTCGCTGCTCGATTGGACGTTTACCCAAAAGCCCATCGACAGCGCCGGCGACCTGTTTTTACATAACGACAACTCCAAGACCTACTGCGATTATTGTTTCAGCCACTGGAAAGAGATCATCGACCGCTATCATCCCGACGTGCTCTGGGGCGACATCGGCTACCCGACCGATCCCCGCCTTGAAGAACTGTTCGCCTATTTTTACAAAGCTGTCCCCGAGGGCGTAGTCAACGACCGCTGGGGTCAGTGGCCGAATGGGCTGCGCAACCCCATCGGGCGCTCGCTCGTCAACAGCGCCGCCAAAAAGATGCTGCGCGAAAACCCCGGCAAGCTGCTTGACGCCAAATATTACGATTTCCGCACCCTCGAATACACCGCCGACTGGCAAGAAAACGGGTTGTATTTCGAGATCTGCCGCGGCATGGATAAATCTTTCGGCTATAACCGACTCAGCCGTCCGCAGGACTATATCACCGCCAAAGAAGTGCGTGATATCCTCACCGAGGTCGTCCCGAAAAAAGGCCGCCTGCTGCTGAACGTCGGCCCCGATTCCAACGGCACCATCCCTGACTATCAGGTCAAAATCCTAACGGAATTAGGAGGAAATGCGCAATGACTGATAAGTTGAAAAAGTATGTCGCCGTGCAAACGATTATCTCGTTTTTCGTCAACGGCATCCTGAACGGCATCATCGCCTATTTTCTGAACAAAAACAATCAAATCGAGACCATCACCATGCCGCAAAATTACATCAACCTCACCATCGACATCGGCGTCACAGCGCTGATCTTTGCTTGGCTGATCGCCTGGTCGGTCAACGCCAACTTGAAGAAAGCCAACTTTTTCGGGGTGCTCGAACCCAAGACCAACTTACAAACGTGGATGGGTCATGGGTTTAAAAAGCCCGCCCGCTACGGTTGGCTGCTCTGCGTCGGCATGATCCCGGTGCTTTACGGCCTCACCTGCCTCGGCCTCTGGGCTTTCGGCGTGACCCATTTCACCTTGTGGGGCTATGTGTTTTACAAAACCGGCTACACCGCTGTCATGGGCGCGGCGTTCTCGCTGATTTTCATGATGAGCGGTTTTCTCATGCCTGCGCCAACTGCAAAGAAAAGTAAAAATCTTGCTTGACAAAATACGGTAGTTTTCGTATAATCAAATCTCCGCGTCTGCGGCTGGACGCTTGCCGATATTCACCCGATGTGATGTTCCGTTTGATTTTGAAAGACGGTGCAGTTTTTTTGTATCGGAATATAGAGGTTCGACGCCGTTTTGCGGTGTCGCGGAAGTTTATTTTAGATGAACAATTATTAGTCCACCTATGTGCAATACACCGAAGAACTCTACCGCTCCCGCGCGCTCCGATTTTATGATGGCAACAAGGAGTTGTGGCTGAATCTTATCGGCGTTCGCGAAGGTATGAAGGTTTTGGAAGTGGGCTGCGGAAGCGGCATCTTCTGTCACCGCATTAAAACTTTCTGCCGAACACACGGTCACAGGATTGATCTTGACACAGGACACATCGAATACGCCAAGAAGAAATCAAAGGAACTCGGCATCGATTGTACATTTATCAACGCAGACGCGACAGCGCTGCCCTTTCCGGATAATTCTTTTGATCTGTGCTATTCCTATACGGTCATCGACTTCTGCGATCCGAATTTATTTATCAGCGAGCAGAAAAGGGTATTAAAATCGGGCGGAACGCTGACCGTTCTGAATATTCACGGCGGCGGTATCAACTCCCAGATGTGGAAACCCGAAGACGCGGATGAAGAAAAGGCGCTCTTTGACAAGCTCTGGTCAGAAGCCGGAAAAAACAAGCTGAGCGACATTAAAAAATACCCGCTCTCCCTGCGCGATTATCCGATAAATCTTGAAAAAGCGGGACTGAAAGAGATCAAAATGGATGTCCTCGCTGTCGCACCTTATAACCCAGACAACAGCAATATCTTCGAAACGCTTATCTCCCTCATCAACCGCAAATACGATCAGCGCATCGAAAAATATCAATCGGGCGAAAAACTCTGGGATTTTTCGGCAGGCATCACTTTCGCTGCCGGGGGAAAGAAATAAGACCTATTTGCCTGCAACGAAGAATCCGCAGCTAAAATTCCCCTCTATGGAGGGGTGGCACGCAATGCCGAGGTAGTTCATTACCACTCTCAAAATCTCACCCGAAAGGAATATCCCATGAACATCCGAATGGCTGATCAAAACGATCTCGAACTGCTGGTCAAACCGCGTTTTGACTACTTCACCTCCGAAGGACAGACTTTCACTCCCGAGGAAAAAGCGGCCCTAACTGCCAACCTCACGTCCTACATAAAACGCCACTTGAATACCGATTTCTTTGTCGCTATCGTCGAAATCGACGGTCAACCGGTCTCGACGGCATATCTCGCAATCTCCGAAAAACCTGTAAACACCTCTTGGTCGACCGGTAAAATCGGGACAATCCTCAACGTTTTCACCTTCCCCGAACACCGCAAACAGGGATGTGCGACCGCCTGCCTGAACCTGCTGATCGATATTGCCAAGCGCGAAAACTGCTCTTATCTCGAACTCTCCGCTTCCGAGATGGGTAAGCCGGTCTATGAACAACTCGGGTTCAAAATTCCCACCCCGTCTCACTTCACCCCGATGCGGCTTTCTTTGCTGTAAATATTTTTGAGTTGGGCGGGATGCCCATATCCCGCCTGTCATCCTGAGTGGAGCGCGACAACCAGTCTGTTAAAGATATTAAAACAACAACCGCGCGCAGTCGAAGGATCTCGGCGCGTACAAGCCGCCTAATAATAAGTAACATCAGGAGAACATCATGAACTACACCGATCAAAATTCCAAAACCATCGACCGCTGGATCGAAAACGGCTGGGAGTGGGGCGTCCCGATCACCCACGAACAGTTTATCGCCGCCAAAAACGGCGATTGGCAGATGGTCTTGACCCCGACCAAACCCGTCCCGACGGACTGGTTTCCCGACCTCTCGGGTAAAAAGGTGCTCGGTCTCGCCTCGGGCGGCGGACAACAGATGCCGATTTTCGCGGCGCTCGGTGCCGACTGCACGGTGCTGGACTATTCCGAAAAGCAAATTGCCAGCGAACTCATGGTCGCTGCGCGTGAGGGCTACACCATCAACACCATCCGCGCCGATATGACTAAACCCCTGCCGTTTCCCGACGAGAGCTTTGACCTCATTTTCCACCCGGTCTCGAATTGTTATATCGAGCAGGTTCAGCCGGTCTGGAACGAATGTTTTCGCATTCTTAAAAAGGGCGGCATTCTGATGGCGGGGCTGGACAACGGCTTCAACTACCTGTTCGACGGTGACGACGAGCACGAGATCAAACACTATCTGCCGTTCAACCCGCTCAAAGACCCGGCGCTGATGGCGTCGCTTGAAAAAGACGACAGCGGCGTCCAGTTTTCGCACACGCTCGAGGAGCAGATTCGCGGGCAATTAAAAGCCGGATTCACCCTTCGCGATTTGTTCGAAGATTATAACAGCAGCGGCCTTCTGCGCGACCGCGGCGTCCCGACCTTTTGGGCGACTCTGGCATTCAAATAAATTATGAAGACACTCTATCTCTCCGATTTGGACGGCACCCTATTGAACAGCGAAGCGAAGCTGTCCGATTTTACGGCAAAAACTCTCAATGAGCTGATCGGTGCGGGTCTTATTTTTTCCTATGCGACCGCCCGCTCTTTATACACAGCGCAAAAAGTCACCGCCGGGCTCAATTGCGATTTCCCGGTCATCACCTACAACGGTGCATTTGTCGTCAACCACGCGACCGGTCAGATATTGCTATCCAATTACTTTTCGCAATCCGAAGCGCATTATATACAATCTGTATTAACAGGAGTTCAAATCTACCCGCTTGTTTATGCCCATATCGGCGGCATTGAAAAATTTTCTTTCTTTTCCGAACGGCTGAACGCCGGCAAGCAGCATTTTCTCAACCACCGCAAAGGCGATCTCCGCAGGCGCGATGTCGATCGACCCGAGCAAGCGTATGAGGGCGACTTGTTTTATTTCAGCTGTATCGAGGAAGAAGATGAGCTTGCCCCGGTTTACGACCTGCTTAAAACTGACCCCCGGTTTTACTGCGTCTTTGCAAGGGACATCTATTCGGGTGCTCGATGGCTGGAAATTTTACCGGTGAGCGCCTCTAAAGCCAACGCCGCGCTGTGGCTGAAACAGCATCTCGGCTGTGACAGAATTGTCTCGTTCGGCGACGCTGAAAACGATCTTGCGATGTTCGAAATCTCCGACGAGTGCTACGCCGTCGAGAACGCCGCGCCCGAGTTAAAAGAAAAAGCCACCGCCGTGATCGCTTCCAACAATCAAGACGGCGTGGTAAAATGGTTGATGGAATATATTTCATAAAGAAATTTTTAAACTCCGCAATTTACGCTCATAAAAAAGCAGGAAGTCGTTTTCGGGAGGTCGACAGAAATGAATTATCAGGCATTGTTGGATCGCAGCGAGGATTGGCTTAAATATGCCATTCATCTGAATCTGCTGCATGGACCCAAAGAAAAACTGAAAGACCTTCGCAAAAACGTCCTGAGGGACGAAAAAATCAAATCCTGTTTGAAGGACATTTGCGAATTTCACAATATGCCAGTCCTCAGTCACAAAAACCCCGACTTGCCGATGCATAAACTCCTGTTTTTGCTGGATCTCGGACTGGATACGGATGTCCCCGAAATCGAAATCGCCATCCGGGCTATCCTGAAAAACAGAGACGAACACGGCGTCTGCCAATCGGTCGTCAATATCCCGCGGCATTTCGGGGGTACCGGAGAAGATGCATTCTCCTGGTGTCTTTGCGACGCGCCCATTTTATTCACGATTCTGATAAAAGCCGGTATTGATTATGAGCAAATCCGAACCGGTACGGAGTATTTAGCTTCATTATGCCGCGATAACGGCTTCCTGTGTTGCGTATCTTCGGAACTCGGCAGATTTCGGGGACCGGGCAAAAAGGAGGACTGCTGCCCCTATGCCACTCTCCTCATGGCGAATTTGCTGGCTGAAATCCCGTCATACCGATCTTCGGACATTGCAACGAGCGCCGTAAATGTCCTGCTTGATTTATGGGAAAACAGCATGACACAGCATCCTTATTTGTTTTACATGGGCACCGACTTCCGCAAACTCAAAGCGCCCTCCTGTTGGTATGACCTGATCAGCGTAGCGGATGCGGTCAGCAAATATCCGTTTGCCCACAGAGATAAGCGTTTTTCAGAAATGATAGACCTCATTAAAAGCAAACAAGACGGCGAAGGATTTTTTACGCCGGAATCCATCTATTTAAAATACAGGGCATGGGATTTTGGTCAGAAAAAATGTCCGTCCCCTTATTTAACTTACCTGTGCTATAAGATATTTGATCGTATCGGCTGACACTAAAATAGATCACATCGTTAATTGTTGGGAGGAATAGTTATGGGTCATTTCGGGTTTTCGTATTTGGGCCTGATCTTTTTGCTGATGATGTTTATCCCGAACCTGATTTGGTCAAAAAATCTCCCAAAAGATTTCGAGGAACCCAAAGAGAACAAAATCCTGCTGATCTTTGAACGGGTCGGGCAGGCCTCGACTTTTATACTCGTTCTGATCTTCTCCGATTTCAATTTCCACGGTTGGAAAAATTGGACTTGGTGGCTCATCACCGCTTTTATCGTTTTACTGCTCTACGAATGCTGGTGGATTCGCTATTTCACCGGTCCGAAGACGATGGCTGCATTTTACAGTGATTTTATCGGCATCCCAGTTGCCGGAGCTATCCTGCCGGTCGCAGCCTTTTTCCTGCTCGGCGTCTATGGCAAGGTGATCTGGCTGATGATTTCGGCCGTTCTTTTCGGCGTCGGCCATATCGGCATTCATTTGCAGCATAAAAAGGAACTATCATTCAAATCTTAATAAAATAAAAGGCAGCATGTCTTTATTTACATATTGCTAAAATATACGTTTTGTTTTAATTCATTACCGTTATACATTCTGGCATATGATCATATATGTCTTATGATTACTGACGATAATATTCAGCTATTCTTCCAGGGTTTCGTTTTCTTTGTCCACCCCTGTCTGATCCACCAGTCACGGTCAACCGGATTCCACGCGGTTTTATCGTCGGTTTGCATCCCTTTAAATAACCAAAACATAAATCTAATGCGCAGACCGGTGTGTGGATGTTCGGCGCGCCTGCGGACGGCTTTTGCGAGCTTTTCGGCTTTTCGATCAATCTGCGCCTGTTTTTCTGGTCTCGGCTTTTCGCCGGGAGCTGTTTGACACGCCAATCCGAACCGATAGACTTTCGGCACGCCGATCCATTTCAGCTGCCTCGCCATGGACTTCGTCACATTGGCCGTCGGAGCGCCTGCCGAACTGCAGATCGTCACGCCGACTTTTAAAAACATCGCGCCGTGCGGCCGGTGCGAAAACCAACGATAAGCCAGATGGTCCATCAGGTTTTTCATTGCCCCGCTCATCTCCATGACATAATCGGGGGTGTCCAGCACGATCACATCGGCCTGTTCAAGCGCTTTTGCAATCGGCTGCACCTTGTTCGCCGAAGGACATTTTTCCTCGCTTTTCAAAAAGCAGTTGTAGCAGCCGTAACAAAAATCCGGCCCGTCTTTAGGCAAAAAGAACTCGGTGAGTTCATCCTCCGTCCCCATCAGATTCCTTAAAAACGTGCTTGTCATCCCGTATGTAACGCCCTTGTGCGTCTGTCCGTGCACCACTGCGATTTTCATCAAATTGTCCATCCTTCCGCTCTCATCGGTTTCTGCTTTTAATATATCATACCGTTCGACTGCTTTCAACAAAAAACGACACCGAGGGATTATCTCCCTCGATGCCGTTTTTATTGCATTTGATTATCGGGGCGTTGAGGCGCCCCCCTACACAATTTTATTCTACTTTGATCACGGAAACCGGGCAGTTCTCCTGCGCCTCAACTGCGCTCTTTTCCTCTTCTTTGGGTACCGGGTCCGTATAGACTTCGGCAAGGTCGTCCTTTGCCATTCGAAACACTTTCGGGCAGGTCTCGACGCACAATCCACACGAGATGCAGCCCCCTCTGTCAATGGTCGCTTTCATAATAATTTATACCTCCTCAACTTATGCATTCAAAAACAACGCGATATCCTCGTCTGCGCTTCCGACGCCCGCAATCCCGAACTTTTCAACGAGGACTTTTGCGACATTCGGCGATAAAAACCCCGGCAGCGTCGGTCCGAGATGGATGTTCTTCACCCCGAGATACAACAGCGCAAGCAGCACGATGACGGCTTTTTGCTCATACCAGGCGATGTTGAACACGATCGGCAGCTTGTTGATATCGTCAAGCCCGAAGACCTCTTTGAGCTTGAGCGCAATCACCGCCAGCGAATACGAGTCGTTGCACTGCCCTGCGTCGAGCACGCGCGGAATCCCGCCGATGTCCCCGAGCCCGAGCTTGTTATAGCGGTATTTTGCACACCCTGCCGTCAGAATAATCGTATCCTTGGGCAGTTTTTCGGCGAATTCGGTATAATATTCGCGAGATTTCATTCTGCCGTCGCAGCCCGCCATCACGAAAAACTTCTTGACTGCGCCTGATTTGACCGCAGCGACAACCTTGTCGGCCAGCGCCAACACCTGGTTGTGCGCAAATCCGCCCACGATTCTTCCGCTCTCGATCTCTATAGGCACGGGCAGAGTCTTCGCCAGCTCGATGATCTCGGAAAAGTCCTTTTTGCCGTTTTCGCCGGCGACAATATGCCTGCATCCGGGGAATCCCGCAGAACCGGTTGTGAAAATCCGGCTGCGGACTTCTTCGCTTCTCGGCGGCACGATGCAGTTGGTTGTGAACAAAATCGGCCCCTTAAAAGTCTCGAATTCGGTCGTCTGCTTCCACCACGCGTTGCCGTAGTTGCCCGCAAAGTGCGGATACTTTTTAAACGCGGGATAATAATGCGCGGGCAGCATCTCGCTGTGGGTGTAGACGTCCACGCCGGTCCCGGCGGTCTGTTCCAATAATTGCTCCAGATCGTTCAGGTCGTGTCCTGAGATCAAAATCGCCGGATTTTGGCGTACGCCGATGTCGACTTCGGTGATCTCGGGATTACCGAACCGCGCCGTGTTGGCCTCGTCGAGCAGCGCCATGACTTTGACACCGTATTCGCCGGTTTTCAGCGTCAGCGCGACCAGTTCGTCGGCGGTCAGGTCGTCATTCAACGTCGCCGCAAGCGCTTCAAAAATAAAAGACGTGATTTCATTGCTTGTCTTACCGAGGTTGGCCGCATGTTCGGCATAAGCCGCCATACCTTTAAGCCCGTAGGTGACCATCCCGCGCAGCGAGCGCATGTCTTCGTTATCGGTGGAAAGCACGCCGACTTCGGCGGCTTTTGCGAGCATCTCTTCCCTTGTCTTCACCCCGAACACCGCCGCGTCGTGCAGGCCCGGAACAAGATGCTTTTTCACCAGTTCATCCCGGACTTTGAGCATTTTTACAATCTGTTTCTCGATTGCGCCGTCGTCAAAGTTGGCGTTCGTGATGGTCATAAACAAACTGTTCAGCACTTCGCCGTTGACCTCACCGATTGACCCGACGTCGATTTTAGCTTTGACAACAATTTGAGCAATACCCTTGAGTGTGTAGATCAACAGATCCTGCAGTTTTGCGACCTCCTCGGTCTTTCCGCAGACCCCGCGCATCGTGCAGCCCTTTCCCCCGGCTGTCTCCTGGCATTGATAACAAAACATCGACATTTTTTGTTCCTCCGTCTGTTTTTAATTTTATTTTTTCGGTGCGGGCGCCTTTACAACAAATAACTCCAAGGTCTCGTCATAAAAGTTCTTCACGTTCATCTTGATGTGTTCGGGAATGTTCAGCACATGCCCCGCCGCATATTCGTTTCTTTCGCCGTCTTCAAGTGAAATCGAGAGGGTGCCCCTCGCCACGATCATGTAGACGTTGGCGTTGGTGCAGTGCTCGGGCAGCGCGTCGCCTTTCGGCAATACCATACGCATCAGATGGACGTTTTCGTCCATAATCACCCGTTCGATGCTCTTTTCAGCTCCGGTGTAGAATTCGTATACCTTTTCTAACATATCATATTTCTCCTGTTTCGTCAATTTTTATACTGATTTTTTACTCGTCTAAAATTTCCCCGTCGGTCCCGATCGTGACAACCTGCCATGGGATAAATTTCCCGCTGTTTTGCAGCGCGGTCTTGACCGCGTATTCAATTCCGCCGCAGCAGGGCACTTCCATACGCACGACCGTGACGCTCTTGATGTTGTTGTTTTTGATGATTTCGGTCAGTTTGTCGGCATAGTCGCCCATATCGAGCTTCGGACATCCGATCAGCGTGATTTTGTTCTTGATAAACCGGTTGTGAAAATCGCCGTAAGCATATGCCGTGCAGTCGGCAGCTACCAATAAGTTCGCGTTGTTAAAATACGGCGCGTTCACCGGCACCAACTTGATCTGTACCGGCCACTGCGACAACTTGCTGGTGTTTCTCGCACCGCCCTCGTGGGCGTTCTCATTTCCGCAGGAACACGCTTCACTCTCGCAGCCGCACAGTTCGCTCGCGTTGTGTTTGATGGTTTTCGATTGCGTTCCCGGACAGCCGCAGGGTAGTGCATCGGGCGCTTTCTCTTCCGTATGACCCCCGCAAGCGCAGGACTCGTTCTCATGCCTGATGCTTTTCGATTGTGTCTCCGGACAGCCGCAGGATTCTTCCGCTTTTTTCGCGGCATTTGCCGCCGCTTCATTGAACATCTCCGCTTTGTTAAAAGCGGTTGCCTCGCGCTCTTCGAAGCTGATCGCTCCGGTCGGGCAGACCGGCAGGCAATTTCCGAGTCCGTCGCAGTAGTCCTCACGCAGCAGCTTGGCTTTTCCGTTCACCATGCCGATCGCGCCCTCGCGGCAGGCGCTTGCGCACAGTCCGCAGCCGCTGCATTTTTCTTCGTCTATCTTGATCATCTGTCTTTTCATAAAAATTCCTCCGTTCCAAGTCCCTTGACTTTATGATCCGATTCTACTATATTAAAATCAAACAATCGGTTGGATTTCCAACGGAATTGAGCTTTTATGAAAAATTTTTTATCGGTTTTAAAAACAATTGATTTATTTCAAAACATCAGTCAAACGGAATTGAATTCGCTGCTCTCGTGTCTTGCCGCCAAAGTGCAGACCTTTGAAAAAAAGCAGTTCATCTTTTCGGAAGGCGATCAGGTTCAAGCCGTCGGCATCGTACTGTCGGGTCAGGTGCAAGTGATCAAGGAGGATTTTTACGGCAACAAAAACATCGTCTCGGTATTTGAGCCGGGCGATTTGTTCGCCGAGACCTTTGTCTGCTCCGATGCCAAAACGCTGCCGGTCAGCGTCGTCAGTGCCGTTGACAGCGAAATTATGTTCGTCGATTTCAAAAAGCTCATCACCACCTGCGGCAATTCCTGTGCCTTTCACCACCGGTTGATTTTAAACATGCTGCGCATTTTGGCCAATAAAAACATCCTGCTCAATCAAAAGATGGAGTTCACTTCCAAGCGCACCACCCGCGAAAAACTGCTCGCCTTTCTCTCCGCTGAGGCCAAAAAAGCCAAAAATGCCTCGTTCGATATCCCGATGAACCGGCAGGAACTCGCGGATTATCTCTCGGTCGACCGCAGCGCCATGTCCGCGGAGCTTTCGAAACTGCGCGACGAAGGCGCGCTCGATTTTTACAAAAATCACTTTACCCTATCAGCGACAAACCGGGAATAATTCCGTCGTTATATGTCGGTAAACCGAATAAAACCGCCAAAAACCGCCATACTACCGAAAAACGGGCTAATGCCCGATTGATAAGAAAGGCGGTAATTCATCATGCAATTCACCCAGAAAGAAAGCGGTATTCTCAAGGATTTAAAAGAACAGGAACACGTCTGCGTGGAGAAATACAACAAATACTCCTGTGACGCAAAAGATCAGCAGTTAAAGGATTTGTTTACAACGATCGGCCAGCACGAGCAGCAGCATCTGAATACAGTCACGCAAATCATGGGCGGAACCGTTCCGACGGTACCGTCGGGTACCGGCAGCAGCAGCGGCAGCCAGTCCAAACTGACTTTTACGCCGACCTATCAGAATACGGCGAATACCGATCAAAACAAAGCAAGCGACAGCTATGTCTGCGCCGATGCGCTCTCAACCGAAAAACACGTCTCCTCGGTCTACAACACCGGCATCTTCGAATTCCATGACACCAAAATCCGCGATACCCTGAACCATATCCAGCGCGAAGAGCAGCAGCACGGCGAGCAGATCTACCAGTATATGGCCCAAAACGGCATGTACAGCACGCAATAATACTTCGCTGAGCACCGAAGGGGCGGCCCCATATGGCCGCCCGTATATATACCCCCAGTTAGATGTTTTAATATGCATTCGCTCCGGTCCCCGGTGCCTTTATTCGGGGAGTACTATAAAAGCCGGTCAACCGACCGGCTTTTTGCTATTTCCTGCACGCTTCGACGCGCTCGAACCCGTAATTTAAATAAATCAACAAATTTTCGATATACTCTTTGGAAGGCCTCGGGTATTCCATAAATCCCGACGACGGGCAAAGGATAAACCGTCCGCTCTCGTTCCCGGCTTCGACGCACTCGTCGATCAGTTCCCGCAGGTGATCCGGTTTGGACTGGATGAGATCCTGCATTTCGATATTCCCTTCCCAGCCGATCCGGTTCCCGTATTTCCGGACGATCTCTTTCATATTGATATCACCGTTTTTCGGCGGCTCCAGCGGATTCAAGATATCCACACCCATTTCGATATACCGCTCCACGAGTTTCGCAACTTTCCCGTGGCAGTGTACCCAGACATGGCTTCCCGCTTCATGTACGACATCACAGATCGGTTTGTCGAATTTGAAAATAAAATCGTCAAAGTCTTTCGGAGACAGCAGCGGCGGAGTGAAAAGCTCCGGTCCGACCCAGGCGAGCGGCGCTTTCACGCCTGACGAAAGAATGGTCTTGGCACAGTCTACCAGCCGTTTCGAATAAACACTGAGCACCTCTTCGACTTTTTCACGGCAGTCGACGCTGAACAATGCCAAATTTACCGAGCCGGTAATCCGCTGCAGCGCATACCCCGCATGATCCAGCCCGCTCATCACGATGCCCCGGTCACCCACCTGCGCTTGTTTTTCAAAAAACGGTTCTGGGTCATAATCGCCCTGTACATACGGCATCGAGAGCAGTTTGTCCATATCCTCCGGTTCTTTAATCATATATTCCGTCGTGTATGACGGTTCCCCGATCGTGGAAAAACGCATGACGCCCTTCAGATCGCCTTTCGGGGTGTGGAATGTGATGTGGTGATCGATCCAGATCGGTTGATCGGTTTCACGATATTCCCGCGTAATGAGTTCGTTTACATATTTCCCGCAGTAGATGTCCATGTTGTTCCCGATGGTGAGAAACAGGTCTGTTTTTTGTGCCGCCTCACAGACAGGATGATATGCTGGATTTGTCAGCTTCATGCCCGGTTCAAATGCCCAGAGTTTGATGGCCGGACGATCGATTTCTTTATTTTGAAAAATGCGCATAATGCGTTCGTGCGATGTCAGTTTCATGATGTTCCTCCTTGAGCAACGTATCAATTCATAATCATTATACATGATTATACTACAAAGTAAATTGAATTAGGTAAATTACCGTCTGATTGCCAATCCGCTTCGGCTGTGGTAAAATAATCCCATTCTTTATCTTTTGGAAGGACCCTGTGTGTATGCCGAAAACCGAACTCACCACGATGTTTATGATTCAAAACCCAATAACCGGCGAGGTCTTAGTCCAGGATCGCATTAAAAGATAGAAGGGCTGGTCCTTCCCCGGGCGGCCAAAGCGTCGTAAACAACGCTCTTGAAGAATCGCTCTTACGCGCAATTCTTCCTGCTTCTGCGTAACCCGCGAAGTCAAAGAGGAAACCGGGCTCACCGTTGAAAATCTCCAATCCTGCGGTATCTTCCACTGGCTGAATAACAAGACTTTCGACCGCTATCTTGTGTTTTTATTCAAGACTACGGATTATCGCGACGAATTGACCGACTGCGACGAGGGCAAAAACTTCTGGGTTTCGCTCGAAGCACTCAAAACCCGCCCATCGACCAACGACACCCCGAAATATCTCCCGATGTTTCTCGAAAATCGCTACTCCGAGGCCTTCGGTTCCTATAACGGCACCGACACGTGAGAACTGATCTACAAATAATAGTGTAATATGTAAAAGGTAAAGTTTAAAGTGACAGCCCCCCGACAATATAACGGAGCTGTCACTTTACATTTTACACTCTAAACTTTTCCCTTATTATCGTTCCAACAACCTCAATGCGTTTGTCCGGCAGATTTTTTTATACGCCGCATAACTGATTTTGCCCTTTTCCATCGCCTCGTCCAAAAACGCCGAAAGTTTGATCATATCCCAGGTGATGTTCAGCGGGCTGCAGACATCGGTGCCGTAATACAGCCGGTCTTGGAATTCCTCTAAAAATCCGTATGAAAATTCGGGATCGCGCGAAATCGCGTTATATCCGCTTCCCGCTGAGAGATCGCCGCACAGGTTCGGATATCTGCGCATCAGCTCCACGACCCGCCCGCCGGGCGTGACTTTCCCCGGAAGGTTCTGCCCGCGCTTTTCCTCGGTGACATCGCCGCTGATCTCCGACCAGAATTTTTGGGAGTGCCCCAAAAACTTCAGCTTCGGAAACATCTTTAAAATCTTTTCAAGACGCGGCAGCCCCAGCTCGTCAATCAACCCGTAGTCATTGCCCTTGAACCCGATATGAAACGTCACCGGCATCTCGCAGGCCTCGCAGTGTTTAAACAAATTCAACACCAGCGGGTCGTCGAAATAGAGATTCGCCGTCAGCTCACCGACGCCTTTTGCCCCGTGGTCTTTGTAATAATTGATAAAATGCGAAAAGTCCGTGTCGGGGCTGTTTTTCCCCATGCGCGGATCGATGTTGCAAAACCAGTAAAATTGCTGCGGATATTCGCGCACAACCTGATAGGCCTCTTTATTGTTATTGGAGTCAAACGACCCCTCGGGCGAGACACCCGGCAAAACGACGCCTTTTTCAACGCCGAGCAGCTTATAAAAAACAAACAACTCTTCGGGAGTGGTAAAGGTATCGCCCGTGAATCTGGGGATCCCCTTTTCAAGTACCGTATGCACATGAATATCGATTTTTTGAACCCGTTCCATTGAAATATACCGCCTTCCCATTCACCAATCATTCCCCCGATTATACCACATCCCCGTTTGAAAATCACCTTGCCTTTTCGAAAAATTATCTGCAATTCTAAAATTTTGCATTCCCCTCGACTGGAAGATATTGCATTTATGGTTGATTGCATCTATAATTAATTTGGATATTATTGTCGAGAAATCAGAAACCATATGGAAAGAGGCATCACGATGGAAAAGCAGTTCCCGACACACATTGTCGCCGCATTCGGCATTGTCGAAAACGAAAACCACGAAATTCTTCTGCTCAAAAGCCGAGGTCACGATGTTTGGATGTTTCCCGGCGGTCAGGTGGAGGTCGGTGAAAACCTGATCGACGCGGTGGTGCGCGAGACCAAGGAAGAAGCCGACATGGATATCACCGTTCAAAAGCTGTTTTGCGTCACGTCCAATACCTGCACCTATCCGGGTTACAACGGCTACGGAACAATTCCCACCAAGGTGGTTTTCGGGTTTACCTGCACCTATCAACAGGGCGAATTCCGCCCTTCCGACGAAACCACCGCGCATTGTTGGGTGCCCAAAGACCACGTTTTGGAATATCTGATCGTACCCGATTTCATCGAGAAATACCGCGCCTACCTGAATTTCGACGGCGGCATTCAATATCTCGAATACATCACCAAACCGCAGTATGAGTTAAAATTGAAAAAGATGATATAAAATTCCCCTCTGTGGAGGGGTGGCGCGCAGCGCCGGGGTGGTTCCTATAACTCGCCGCGCGACCAATTTCAATCATACCGTATAACAGGAGGCCTCTATGAAACCCAAACACATCGCTCTCTTTTTGTTCGCCGTGTTGCTCCTTGCCGCCTGTGCACCGGCGACCCAAACCGCTCCGTATTACGGTCGCTTTCTGGTCGGCGAAGAAGATATCGACGAATTTTCGGAAATCATTCGCAACAATGATATCGATTATGATTATAAAAATAAACTCCAAACCTCCGACGACAGCAACGCCGGAATGAATATGTCTGCGGGCGAATACGCCGCGCTTTGGAAATCCGAAATGGAATCCCAATACGAAAAGCTGTACAATCTGCTGAGCGGTTATGTTCAAAGCGGTGAAATCGACCCCGCCTGCCTTCAAGAGCTTTCCGATGCGCAAACCGCTTTTCTGGAATCTCTAAAAGGTGACATGATTTTTACCGAGAACACTTTAGGCATGGGGGGAGATCTATCAAGAATGGGCACATTTGGCACAGTGATGATCAATAGTAATTACGCCTCGGCTTACCGTCAGCGCACCATAGACCTTATGGAATACCTCTATCTGATAACGTATCATGTGGAATTCGTTTATCAGAACAATTTTCGGCATTGATGAGATTAACATTCCGAACATAAACAAATTCTCAACTTAATAAAGGCGTTCTTTACCAAATTCCTCGCAGGGTACCTTACCTCTTCATTTTTCATTTTTACTTTTTACTTTGCGTTCGCTAATCCCTCGGCACAAACGACAAGTCGTTAAAATCATAAACCCGGTTATAATTCTTGGTCTCGGGGTCTTTGACGACTGCCGAACGGCAGTTGCCGAGCAGGTTGACGATCTCGTAGACGTCAATCCAGATTTCGCTCATGCAGTCCTTCTGCGACTCATCGAAAATCAATTGCATGCCGAAATGCAGGTGCGTCTTATTCATGCCGTTGACGTTCTCTTTGCGGCTGTACCCGGTTCGGCCCATATAGCCGATCACATCGCCGGCTTTGATCTTCGAGCCGACCGCAAGCCCCGTTTTATAAGGGAAGTCCTTGCGCATGTGCGCATAGTAATAGTACCGCTTGGAATCGAGCGACCGAATGCCGATGCGCCAGCCGCCATACTGGTTCCAACCCATCTCTTCGATCACACCGCTCTCAACGGCGATAATCGGCGTGCCGATCGACCCGACAAGGTCGTTGCCGAGGTGGCGGTGCGAAAACCCGTAGCCGCGCCCGGTGCCGAAATCGTCATAATGCCCGTAATAAAACCCTTTGGCGATCGGAGCAAACACCTTGATGCCGTATTTTTGTTCCCAGTGCTTGCCCTGCCCGTCCGCATTCGGCACTTCAACTTCGTAATATCCCACGAACCCGCCGAGCACCGCGGTAAACGCCTCAACGTAATAATCGTAATAGTTCATCTTTTCGGTCAGTTCTTCTATGGTTTTGCCCGAATTCAATTTCGCGGCGAGATCGTCAAGCTGTTGATTTTTATAACTGCCGAAATTGTTGCCGTTTTTCGCCGCCAAATACGCAAGCATCTCGATAAAATGCAGCTGAATCTCTTTCTCCTGCGACGCGATATCCAGCGCGATGGACTTTTTCATCGCTGCTGCGGGCACTTTGAAATCCACCCATTTGATGAGTTTCTTTTCCGGGGAACTCTGTCCGACAGTACTGAACGCACAAGGTTTTGGCGAATTTTGTTCGCTCAAAAAGGATTCGAGGGAGTCGTATACGTGCGAATCATACTCGCTTTTGACCGGCACGGCGAAAGAAAAAAGCGTGGACAGGACGAGCGTACAGGTAATAATATATTTAAAAAACGGTTTTTGAGTGTACATGTTATTACTCCCATATGAAAACGCCGCCGACAAAATGAAAAATCAAAGCAGCGGTGCCGAACTGATACAATATAGTATTTCTGCTCCGTTTTCAATCAACCGTCAAAAATCCTGACAACTTCTCTGACAAAATGTCCCGCGATTTTTTTTAAAATCAAAAAAAAGCGGCTTTTCAGCCGCCGATTTTCCTCTGAAAAGAATGTTCGCCCGGGGAAATCCTCGGGCGAAAAAGCGTGAAAGGAGAACAACAAAAAACTCATGTGACGGCCCGCATGAAAGCCGTCGGGGAAGCGCGGGTACACAACCCCTTTAGCGATATATTAGCATAGCCACCGTATACAATAAGTATAAATATCGTGTATCTATCGTGTAAATTTTGCACTTTTTTGAATTATTTTCAAAATTCTTTTGAAAATTATGCGTTCCCGCGACTGTAATAGTCAATTTTATTGTCAATCATTGCGGTGGTTTCCTCTGCCCAGGAGTAATTTGTCATATACCGCCCGTCATACATTGCGATGGCCTCTGCGTCTCCGTCCATCAGCCGATAATAATCGCAGACGAACTTCTGCGTGTCAACGGCCTTCGCGTTGCGTTCGTCGATCAATATATCCTCGATGCCGTGCTCGGAAAGGGTCTGTCGGAGATTCATGATCGCCCGGCGTAAGTAGGAGCCGATGGTATCATTATAAAGCTTATCTTCCCAGAGATAACCGGTGATCTGCTCGCCGGTCAATGTGGAGCCCCTCCTGTCGACAAGCAAGGCGAGCAATTCTTTTGATTTGGCGTTTTTGAAATAGATGGGGAGATCGTTGACAAAAACGTCAAATTCACCGAATGTCCGGATGAAAACAGGGCTCATTGTATATTTTGCGATGGCGCGGGCTGTCTCGATGGCCTTTGCCACGCGTTCTTTGCTGCATGGCTTGAGAATGTAGGCTGTCGCGTTGATGCCGAATGCCTCAAGGGCATAATTGTCGTATCCGGTGGAATAAATCAACGCGATCTCCGGGCGGATTCTTTTGATCTCCGCTCCGAGTTCGATTCCGTTCATCACCGGCATTTCGATATCCAAAATTGCCGCATCGGCCTGCTCTTTCACCAGAAAATCGAGACAATCCTTTGGATCGGTAAATTTCCCGACGACCTCTATGTCCGAAAATTCACCGCAGACCATTTCCGTATGCGACAAAATCCATGGCTCGTCGTCTACAATGACTATTCTCAGCTTTGACATTTCGGGTTAACATCCTTTCGTGAATATGAAATCTTATTGGAAATAAAAAATATTCATGCGCCCTCTTTGGGAATAATGATACGCACGACAGTTCCCTCTCCAGGTTTGCTGTCTATTTCAAGCCGGCCTCTGCTGATGGTGCGCAGCCGGTATTCGATGTTTTTCAGTCCGACCGAAAGTGTGCTGTCTATATTCTCGGGAGAAAATCCGACGCCGTTATCAGCAACCGTGACGTAGTAAAAATCTTCGTCCTCACGGGTGGAGACGGTGACGGTTCCCTTTCCGGAGCGTTTTCTGATACCGTGCTTGATGGCGTTTTCAACGAGCGGCTGGATGGTAAGCGGCGGCAGCAAGAACCCCTGACTGTTGATATCATAGATTACCTGAAGCTTATCTCCGAACCGAATCTGCTCGATATCGGCATAAGAACGTACGTTATCAAGTTCCTTTGAAAGGAGCACCGGTTCAAAACTGTCGAGCGCAGAGATATTCGAACGCAGATAAGAGGCAAAAATACCTGTTGTGTTATAAGCCTGATCGGGATTGAGCTTAATCATCGATTGAATTGTTGTCAGCGTGTTGTAGATAAAGTGCGGTTTGATCTGGCTCAACATCAAGGTGGCGTTACTCTTGAGCAGCGCGGTCTCCGAAGCTGCGAGTTTCTTGGAGTCCACATACATCCCGCGGATCCGTAAAGCATAAAAGATGACAACATACCAGCTTAATGCTAAAAAGAGGTACTGCCCGAGGTTGCGCATCGGAAATATCAGCCAACCGACAAGGTGCATTCCGTTCATCCCGAGCAGCAGCGTCACAAAGGCATATAACAGCACCGGCATCAGTGTCTGTCTGTTCAATAATCCTTTCCGTACCATGATGACGCCGCATGTGATCGGAACCACAGCGGCAAACAGCGTTGCGAGGATTATTGAAAACCGCTCCATCGAAACAAAAGATAAAATGTAACTGCCGGCATAGACAACTGCCAGATAGCCGGCGAGTCCGTAAGAGACCCATTTGCGCTGAAATTCGCATAAGCCCAAAATGAACATGGTTGTGGAAAAGACGAAGATAAATGAAGCCAGAACCGAGGCTAAAATGACGTTTTCATACGAGGCGCTTCCGAATACCTTCTGGTAAGAAGGAAACATATCCTGCGTCATCAAGAGTCGCACAAAGAAAAACAATGACGACAGCGGAAACCAAACCGTAAAAGGACGATATTTGACGACAAGCCGAAGGATGATAAAGATGATCGCATTTGCAATCAGCATACCCGAAATTAAAAAAGCAGCGGTCTCGTCCCAGGCATTATTACTCTCAAGGAGATGGTAAGAAGTGATCCTCGGGGTTATGTACAGCCCGCCGAACTTGCGCGTTGCGACTTCGATGATGAGCTTATTGTTAATCTTCTCGGTAAGATCGAAAGAGAGCGTGCTGTATCCGACATCGGCGACCACTGTTTCAGCTGTCTTGCCGAGCACCCCGCTGCTTCCGACCATCTGGTCATTCAACCATATCTTGTAGGCGACGCATGAATTCGGAATGTAGATCGCAAGGTCTGATTTTCGGCTTGCGGTGACCAGCGTCACCTCATAACTGCCGTAAAAAAAGGACTCACCGGAACTGTTTTTATCTTTATAACTCGGTACGATGACATACCGGTCTCCTTCCGGGTTTTTGACCGAATCGCTGATGATGAATCTTTTGTCGTAAATTTTCCAAACACCGTCCAAATAGGCGGTTTCACCGTTTTCAAAATCAATTTCCGTCAGTCCGGCAATGGTATTTTGCGGACCGTTAATGCCTTTGATCCGGTGATAATTCAGGCTGTATAACATCACCAGCGCGCACAGAAACAATCCGAACGCAATCGCTGCGCAAAAGATTCGGTTGAATAATTTCGTATTTGTTCCGGTTCCGGCTGTCATGAAGCGCCGCCTCTCCCGTAAAAACGATTTCTGCGTTCTGCATCGTGTCTCCGCCATCAGAATAACATAAAAAAATGCGGAATTCAACCTTGCGGTTGACCGTTTTTCATTTCTGTGCTAAAATTTCCATACCGATTCCAAAAGGAGACTTTTTATGCCGAGGACTGTCAATCAAAAGCTGAAAATCTTATATTTGATGAAAATCCTGCTCGAATGTACTGACGAGGACCATCCGCTGACCATGCATCAGCTGATTGACGAACTCGAGGCAAGAGGGGTCGGAGCCGAGCGAAAAAGCGTCTACGACGACCTCGACGCGCTTCGGCTTTACGGACTCGACATTCAGGTCAGCCACGGCAGGATTGTCGGTTATTATGTCGCCGACCGCATTTTTGAGCTTCCGGAATTGAAACTGCTGGTTGATGCCGTTCAGTCCTCAAAATTCATCACTTATAAAAAGAGCACCGAATTGATTCAAAAAATAGAATCATTTGCGAGCTCTTCACAAGCCCGCCAGCTCCAGCGGCAGGTCTTCGTCGCCAACCGAATCAAGACGATGAACGAGAGTATTTATTACACCGTCGACGCCATCCATGCCGCCATCAACGCCGATAAAAAGATCGTCTTTCAATATTACGAGTGGGACGAAAACAAGCAAAAGCGCCTGCGCCATGACGGCTCCTCCTATCTGGTCAGCCCTTGGGCGCTCACTTGGGACGACGATAATTATTACATGATCGCTTACGACAGCGCATCCGGAAAAATCAAACACTACCGCGTCGATAAGATGCTGCATATTTCGGTCAGCGGAGATAAGCGCGAAGGACAAGCCGCATTTAGAAATTTCGACATGGGCGTCTATTCGAAAAAGGTATTCGGCATGTACGGCGGCAGGGATGAGCAAGTCACCCTGCGTTGCAAAAACAGTATGGCCGGTATTATCATTGATCGGTTCGGGCACGACGTCACAATGTACAAGGTTGACAACGAGCAGTTCGAGACCACCGTGCGCGTCGAAATCAGCCCGCATTTTTTAACCTGGCTGATGAATTTCGGTGCCGATGTCAAAATGATCAAACCGCAAAACGTCATTGACGAACTCAAAGCACTGGCACAAACGGTTCTGGCGCAATATGGAATAACAGGGTGTGACGTTTGATTTGCAGAGCAAGATTGATATATTTTAAAGGATTAAGCGGTTGCTGTTCACCGATTAAATCAATGTTTGGTTCTTGTTTGGTTTTTCGTACGCAAATAGTTCGGCCGTTTCGGGTTAATGGTCACATTTTGAATAAAGACCCTGATAAAGTCATAAAAATTAAAGGGAGCCACCGGCGCCAAATAGGGCACTCCGAAACTGTTTAATGAAACGAGATCGGCCAATATCCAGGTCAAAAACAAAGTGAATCCAAAAAAGCCCAATGCTCCCGTAAATAATAAAAGGATGATTTTCAATATCCTGATCGGATTCATTAACGAATAATCGGGAACAGAAAAAGAAGCAAGCAGCGATGTTGCTCCGATGATCAATAAGACCGGGCTGAAAATTCCGGCCGCTATAGAGGCTTGTCCGATCACGATCGCACCTACAATACCGATTGCGGAACCGATTTGTTTCGGGACTCTGAGCAAGGACTCCCTAATCAATTCCACGAGAAACTCGATTAACAGTGCCCCGATCAACGAATTGAAAGGCACATTGATGCGCATTTCGGCAAGGGATATGGCATAGGTACTCGGTAAAACATCCGTATGAAACGATGTGATTGCGACAAATATACTTGTAGCAGTCAAAGAAATGATGAAAGAAATATAGCGCAGCATTCTTGCGAAAAACCCGAAAAATTTATTGTCGTACCTGTCGTCGCAAGCATAAAAAAATTCAACAAAGGTTTTCGGCGCAAGCAAAGCGATTCCGCTTCCGTCCACTAAAACGACGACTTTCCCTTCAAGCAGCGAATGCTCCGCCATATCGGATCTCTCAAGCAGACCGATACTGGGAAACAACTGCATTTTATTGTTTTGTAAAAAGGACTGAAGTTCGCCCGATTCACTGATGCCGTCGACGTCAATGCTCTGTATTCTTTTTTCAATTTCGGCAACGACGGTATTATTGGCAATATCTTCGATATAGACAACAGCGACTTGTGTTTTTGTCCTCAAACCGACTTCATATTTTTTGATCTTGGCGTTTTTATCTTTCATCCGATATCTCAGCAGCGAAAGATTGACATCAAGGTTTTCCGTAAAACAATCCTGCGGGCCGCGCAGCGTAAAACTCAGTTCGGGAGTCGGAACCGCCCTGTGTTCCGACTCTTTAAAGTTGGCTACGATATATTCCGCATCTGTTGAAAAAAGGATCACTGTCATTCCCGAAAGAATATAGTATTCGATTTTACCGAGATCCGATTCTATCTTGCAGTCGTCGGCGTATATGATTTCGTTTACCGCCGTCTGCGCGCTGATCGGCTTTTTGGTCAGAGAACCGTGCAGCATAAGGGGCTTGATAACGTTTTCGGAAAGGGAATTCCTGTCCGTCAGCTGTTTAATATAAAGCAGCTTGATCATTCCGTTATGAAACGGAATCGTTCTTTCGGCAAAATCAGAATGATTCGACTTCAGCGCTGCCGCTGTTTTTTCAATATCAAACCCATTCGACATACTTTTCTCCTTTTTATTTCTGTTCGCCGGTTTCATAATCCACTGCTGTATTTCCGCTCAAAGCGACTTTGACATCAAGGTTATAAGTCGCTTTTTCAAATTCGGTATCCCATTCCATTTGTTCGAATTCCGACGGATATTTGAGGCGAAACGTATCGTCAAACTGGATGTAATCACACATAAAATCTTTTTGCGCCTGATCAACCGCACCATTAATCTCGGTTTTCAACACCTCCGTAAGGCTTCTCGCAACATTTGCAAAGTCCGTATCGGTAAAGCCATAAGGCGTTTTTTCATGGCCTTGAACCAGCTTTGCTTCAAACTCAAAGGCCATTTCATAGTGGATTTGCCCGTTGTCGAAAGTCGGTTTTATTTTTCTTTTTTTTAATTTCACTTCCATGGTAAACCGATTGTTCCGATAAGATACGATATAAAAAAATTTGGGTTTTTCCGCTTTAATAAATATCAGACCTTTTGCCCCTTCCACGGGTATAAACCCGACGATAGTGGTATCATGGATTACGGAATATCCGTCCAATGCAACGTTTTGGTCATATAAACCGATACAGGGCAATAAAATCCCCGTATATTTTTCCGAGAGGTTTTCAAGCAAACGTGTCGTGGTTCTCGTAAAAGATTCACCGTTTTGTTCAAGGGACTTCAACAGGTCCTCCGTAAAAAATCCCACTGATACATCTTTTTCATTGCAAGTCTTAAATAAAGCTTCGGGATCTTCTCTCGTGATGACGGTGAATGTTTTTTTCGGTATGTCTCATCTGCCCTGAGCCGATATAAATAATCCACAAGATATTCTTTTGCGAAATTCTCTGTTAAAATCAATGATCTTACCGCACTCAGATAAACAGTCTTATCCAATTGCCTGTCTAAATCTTCTCTGGCTTCGGTTATCGTTTTTCCATGGCTGATATAGAGGATATATTTTTTTCCGGTTCCGCTTTTACTCTCTGATTTGCCGGATGCTTTAATATTGGCAATCTCCACAAAAATATAGATTTCGTCGCCCTTTTTATCAACGGCAACCGCTGTTACAATCGATTTTTCATTGATATCCTTGAAATCCCCCGCGCAGCCCGTTAAAGCAGCAAGAACAATGAATATTAATAAAAAGCATAAAGTTTTTTTCATAATTTTTTACTCTTCCCTCTTTACAGGAGATAATTTACTCCGCTTTTTTATTTTCGCCAAAATAAAAACGAGCACGGGGATCAAAACAGTGGCAACAGAAACAAGATAAGGAACATAACTTTCAACGGTTTTTTCGATATCTTTCATATTCATGGTGGTCAAACCGAGAATTGCAAAAACGATAAATACGCCAGACACGATATAAATGCGCTTTACTTTCGAAAATATTCTGCAGGCATATTCAGTTACAACAGAAGTAACTATGATCATTCCGCTGAATAAGCTTGTCAATCCGAAAGTGAGATAAAAAATATCCAATCTTTCGATCACAGGGGCCTGCGCTATTTTAAATGCTTCAATAAAAGAGTCCTTCAATAAAATCGTATTATTGATCCCCAAAATCATGATGGTGCTTTCCACAATCAACACATAAAAAAAGCCGATAAACAGAAGTGAAAAAAAGGCCGTCGCGGGTGCCTTTTTATTCGCCGCGGTAAACGGTATGATCAATAAAACCTCCAGTCCGCCGAACGGAAAAAAAAGATCCTTTATTGTTTTTGTATATTTTTTTATCTCTGACGGGTTTAAAAGGGGTAATACATTGTATTTATCTCCTTCCGCAACCATGATAATACAGATCGTCAGCGTTATAATCAAAAGCGAAATGCCGAAAATTTCAAACATTCTTGCAATATTCGTGATGCCTTTATATGCCACCATAGCAAACAGAGCCATTCCCAATACAATAAGTATAAATTTCGGCGTTTTGGGTAAAAAGTTCGCCGATATTACGTCGACCATTTTCGATTTTAAATAAACACTGAGTATCAAATAATACAGAATATAATAAACGGCGATTACATAGGTGAAGAACTTGCCGATCACTTCCCTGCCGTAATCAAAAAATACTTTGCCTAAAAACATGTTGTTTAATTTTACGATGATAATTGCAACAATGCCAAATAGGGCAGAAGCGATTATAATCGGTATCCAACTGCTTCTGCCTGCCGATTGTGCCATCATTTTAGGAAGATCGATTGTAGAGTATGAGGTAAGCGTCATAAACAAAATAAAAACCATCTGCCTGTTTGTGATGCTGTTTGTTATAATGAACTCTCCCCGCGTATTGATTTGTTATACTTTTCCCGTTTCAATATAATTTTATGTCGAAAAGCATTAACGATAAAAAAGCGTGTTTTTACAATAAAAAATCCCGGCCTTTCGACCGGGAATTTTTAGTATTTCCGCAAAAGCATCCTACGGAGATGTGCCTTTACACTTTTAGCTTAGATCTTTCTCTTAACCTCTTATTGTGCCGTTTTGATTCTGAGTCCGCCGCTGACTGTGCCGATATCGAACCTGCCTGCGCCGTCTCCGGCGATATATTTGTTCCCGCTCATCGTGACGCTGAACGCGCAATCCATCCCGCCCGAGACAGAGTCATATTCGATAGTGAAACCGCTGTCGGTGGGCAGCGTCAGGGTGATGCCGCCGGAGATGGTGTCGATTTTCAGATCGGCGGGACGGACCGCAAACTGCAGCGAAACACTGCCGGAAGTTGTGTCGATATCCGCTGTATCGGCATAGACCGCACCGTCGGTAAAGACCTCGCCCGAGATGGAATTGGTCTTGAGCGCGCCGATTTTCCCCGCAAATGCCATCGCTCCGGAAGTGGAATCAACTTCGGTTTCCTGCGCCGTTCCTGTGCTGTTCACGCGCACCATACCCGAAACCGTGTTGACATTCATCTTCACATAGCTGCCCTCGTACCGAATCTCGCCCGAAGTCGTATCGATGTCTACGGTCTGCGCCGTGAGGCCGGAGGCGTCAATTTGACCCGAGACCCCGTCGCAATCCAAATCGGCTACTGTGAGACCTGAGATATTCAGCTGCGCCGAAACACCCGAAAAATCAAAAGCGCCCAGACTGGCCGCAAGTGCGGCCGGGATTTTAACGTCGAGTGCCTTCATCGGCAGATCGTCGGGCGCGTTGGTCGAACAATACTGGATATAAAGAACGCCGTTTTCCGTGCCGTACCGGAGAGCCACATCCTGCGTCAGGGCCTCGGACGAGGTCTCGGTGAAGGTGATCTCGCTTCCGTCATAAACGGAGACCGTCGCGCTGCCCGCGACCCATTTCAAATCGATGCCGGTGAGGCTTTCTGCGCCCGCGGTGTAAGTCCCGTCCGCGGCGTACGCATTGTTAACGTTCTTGTAGCCCGTGATATTGTTCGAACCGATGTTCACTTTCCAGGGGAAGTTGAACGTGTTATTTTTCCAGATGTTTTCACAATTGAAACCGCTGAATGCCGTAGCCAGACTCACGGTCATAACACCGACCAAAATCAGCACTCCCGCGACAATCAAAGTGATTTTTAATGCTTTACTCATGACAAATCCTGCCTTTCAAAATATCAATATGTTCTTCGTTTGACTATTTATGCTTTCTTGCGGATGAACAACGATTTGACGCCCTTCGCGATTACAACCGTGAGTTTTGCGAGTCCTTTTGCCGCCGCGACCGCGCCGAGAAACGCGAAAACCGCAAGTCCCGCCAATGCGACGCCGGAACCGAGGGCAATCAAGGCAAGCGGCGGGTTTTGAATCATATTCCAGATTCCGAAGACAATCAGCGCGATTCCGCCTGCTCCTATTGAGAATACTACCGCGAATAAAACCACGACAATCGACCAGATGACAACGTACATCGAAAGCACGACGGCAATAAACGCCATCAGCAGCGGAAACCACAGCGGGAAGCCCAACACCAAAAAAATAATATTCAACGCCGTCCATCCGCCGCTCGGGCGCATCCGGGTTTTCATCAGCGTGGGCAGCGTCTGTTCGCGCAGAATATCCTCTGCGATCTTTGAGACGTCTCCGAGCTTTTCGACGGCGGCGTGCTCGTCCATACCGTCCTCGGTCATGTCGTCGATCAGCTCCGCATAATAAGCCAGTCGTTTTCCGAGTTCCTCCGGCGGCAATTGCGACAGGCGGCTTTTTAAGTCGTCCAAGAATTCACGTTTTGTCATGGTTATGACCATTCCTTTCCCTCACTGTTGGGATGTTTGGACCGATTGACAAAGGCAGACGGGCCAAACTCCGGTTTGAAAAATACATTTTTCAAACTCCCTCCCTGATAAAGTTAACCATCGTTTCGATCTCCGGCCAATCTTTCAAAAATTCCTCTATCGCGGCGTGTCCCAATTCGGTGATTTTATAAAACTTGCGCAGCCGGCCGTTGTGCTCCACGGAGTAAACCGTCAGATTTCCGGCAGCTTCAAGCCGGCGCAAAATGGGGTATAGCGTTGATTCGGTGAGTTCGATATAACCGGAAAGGTCCTTGATGATCTTATACCCATAGGAATCCTCGCGGGAGACGGCGGACAGTACACAGGTTTCCAGGATACCTCGTTTGAGCTGCGGGTCAAGCACATCAATACCCCCTTTCGCGTAATACTATACACCGCACAGTACTATCTGTCAAGAGGTATTTGTAAAAATTTTTTATATTTTTTTCTTCTTTTATCTTTTTACCGTTAAAAAAACATTTTTCCGGTTGTTTATTGCTCAAAAACGCTTAATCCTCTCTCCATATTCATAAATAACTAAGAAACTAAATGAGACTGGTGATTTCAACGGTATTATGTTATAATGAAAAACAGTGTTCCAAAACCATTATCAGGTGTAAACCATATGAAAATCAACATTTTCGAAAAAGGTTTCAATTATTCGCAGGACGGCACCGGCAACCGACTCGTCTATCATCTGCAGGGTTGTAATATGCATTGCCCGTGGTGCGCAAATCCCGAGGGGGTGTCAGTTACTCCGACGTTGTTTGTTAACGAAAAAATGCTGGTCAATTCAATTTGCCCTTACAGCGCGGTTCATGATCACCGGCTTGACCGATCTGTCTGTAAATCTTGTTCCGATCGGCCCTGTATTTATCAAAATAAAAATCAGGGCATCGTCTGCAAGTGCAAGTCCTGCGAAATCGACGAAATTCTTGCCGAAGTCCGCAAAAACGTGCCGATGTTTTTTGACAGCGGAGGCGTGACCCTGACCGGCGGCGAACCCACTTGTCAGTTTAAGGCCGTCAAGGTATTGCTCTCACGTTTTAAAAGTGCGGGTATTCATACAGCCGTTGAAACCAACGGAACCCATCCCCGATTACCGGAGTTACTTCCCCTGATTGATCAGTTGATGATCGACTTCAAACATCCTGACGATAAAATTCATCGTGCCGTCACAGGTATCGGCAATCAAACGATCAAAGAAAACATCACCAAAGCGAACATTTTAAAGAAACCAATCGATATCCGAGTCCCTCTCATCGGCGGCTTCAACACCTCTGAGGAAGCCCTGCAAGGAATGATTGCTTTTATCAAAACGCTGGACACGGACTTTTTTACCGTCGAGCTTCTGCGCTATCATGAATACGGCAAGCCAAAATGGCACGCCTGCGGTCTGGAGTATATCATGGACGGAACCGCGCAAATCAGCGCTGAAATCCTGACCCGTTTCCGTGATGCCTTTCTCGCCTGTGGTTTTCAAGTCATCCGTACATAGCGGGTGAGAACCCGCGGTCAAACGCGAATTTTGACTTTTTTTAAAGAAACTCCTGTCTCGCGGTCAAAGCTTAGTGACAATACATAAAGGAGCCGATTGGTATGAACGCCATTTCAGCCATTCTGTCCCCCGAACAACTCGCCCAAAAGGCCAAATTGCTGTTCAAAGAAGAACAGGCGACCAACCGATTGGACGGATGGTTTTTCATACAGGAAATCCGGCGGGACTGCGACGCGAAATTCGCCGGTCAACCTGCCGAACTCAAAGCTGCGAATACGCTGAAAGTAATTGCCGAAAAGCTGCCGATCTCGCTCAGCGAAAACGCAGTCTTTGCCGGAACCCAGCGCGATGCGTTTGCTCGAAGTTATGCACTGATCAACCCGACTTTTAAAGTCCAGTCCTTTTCAGGCTACTGTGACCCTACCGCCGTATTTGACGATATTACCCCCGAGGGCGACTTGACCAAAGAGCGGATTGAAACCCTGCGTGCCTACAACGCCGAAAGCGCTTATGTCAAGACGCTCGCCGAGACCTATCGGCAGGCCACCGATTATACCGGGGAGGTCTGTTTCTTTATCGAACAGGTCACCGGTCATGTGATTCCCGATATGCGTGTAATTTTAGCGCAGGGCATCGACTGTGTGACAAAGCAAATCGAACAAAAACTTTCCATAGAAACCGACCCCGAGCGTAAAACCAACCTATACGCGATGAAAATCGCCCTTGAATCAGCGTTGATTTTAGCTGCTCGATATGCCCGACTCACCCGTAAACAGGCTGAAACCGCAGAAGAACAACGAAAATCCGAACTGCTTTTGCTCGCCCATACGCTCGAAAAGGTCCCTGCCAAAGGCGCGGCCGGTCTTTTCGAGGCCATCCAGAGTTTTATTTTGCTGTGGCAGATGATGTGCATCGAGCAGTCGCCGAACCCGTTTGCCTTCTCGGTCGGAAACGCCGACCGCATTTTCGAGCCCTACCGGAAAGCCGAGAATATGAGCCGCGAGACGGCGGCCGCGTTGTTTCGGCATTTCCTCGTGTTTTTCAATGTCGGCGACCGCAGTTGGGCAATCTCGCAAAATGTCCTCGTCGGCGGCAAAGATACTAGCGGAAACGATTTGACCAACGACTGCACCTGTGCGCTGCTCGACGCCTATTACGATATGAATCTGCCGCAGCCGATTCTCTCGGTCAAGCTGCATCAAAACACTCCCGACGCGCTATATCAGGCGCTGGGTAAATTCTTTTTCACGCCCGGCTGCCTGACGCCCTCTCTGTTCAACGACGATTCGCTGTTTCCGATTCTCGCCTCCGCCGGCATCGAACAAGCCGATTTACCGGATTATTCGATCGCAGGCTGTCAGGAGCCGCTGATTATGGGCAAGGACAACGGCAACACCACAAACAGCTGGCTCAACCTCGGCAAGATTCTGGAACTGACTCTGCTCGACGGCGTCTCGGCGATCTCCGGGAAACCCATCGGCCCCAAAACCGGAATCCACAATGCTTTGGATCGCTTAAAAAATATCCGAAAACTCTTTTATAAAAATGTCGAATTCTATATCGCAGAGATGGCAAAGGCGGCGAACAACGCCACCAAAGCGCTCTCCTACCTGCCGGTTCCGTTCATCAGCACGTTGATGAGCGGCATCGAAAGCGGTTACGACATGCGCGATGTGACGCACCAAGGTACCAAATACAACGGCAGCGGATGCCTGATTCACGGCCTGACCGTCGTAGCCGACTCGTTTATCGCCATCGACATGCTCTTGAGTGAACGTCCGCAGGATACCGACCGATTGATTGAGGCCCTTCGCACAAATTTCGAACACGACGAAGACCTTCGGCAATACCTTTCTTCCTGCGAGAAGTTCGGAAATAACTTCGATCTGCCCGACGAAGAGGCCAAACAGGTCGCCGAAAAGGTCTCAGATATTGTCGCGTCTCAAAGGAATTTGCTCAGTAACCCGTTCCGCCCCGATTTCAGTACCCCCTCGACCCATCTGCTCTACGGCTATTGGGTCAGCGCAACCCCGGACGGACGCAAGTCCCACGACATGCTCAAAACGGACTCGGCTTCCGGATGCTTTCGTGCTTTAACCTGCCTTATGAAAAAATGTGCGGCGGCTATGCTTCCCATTTCGGAATCGACCCGAAATATTTTAAAGGCGATACCTGTGAAGATAAAGGTCTTGAATTTAAGACGCGCGTCATCGCACCGCTGTTTTTCAACCGCATGAATCAAAATACCTCCCCGTTTTATCTCTATGTCAACGTCACAACCGCTGAAATCCTGCGTAAGGTGCTTGCAAATCCGAAAAAGTATGCTCCGAGCGGCGTCTACGTCATGCGCATTCACGGTACCTTCGTCAATTTTCTCGACCTCTCCCCGGCCATTCAAAACGATATCATCACGCGGCTTGACCCGCAGTCCACCGCGATTTAAGGAGCATCATATGAAAATCATCGGCTTGGATATCGGCACAACTTCCATCTGCGCAACGGTCGTCGAAGGTGTATCAGGTGAAGTGCTCGAGACAGTCAATACCGCAAACGTTACGTTTCTGCCGTCTCAAACGTGGGCAAAGATACAAGATCCTGTTAAGATTCTATCCAAAGCGGAAACACTGATTGCCGAACTTACGCAAAAACACGCTTCCATCGGTGCGATCGGCGTGACCGGCCAGATGCACGGCATTGTCTATCTCGATTCAAACGGGCAAGCCGTAAGCCCGCTTTATATCTGGCAGGACGGCCGGGGTGACCTTGTTTATCAAGAAAATCAAACCTATACACAATACCTTTCTGATTTGACCGGATATCATCTGGCCACCGGGTACGGCGCGGTCACGCATTTTTATAATCTCAAAACCAGCCTTGTCCCGAAAGAAGCCGTGACTTTTTGCACCATCCATGACTATGTCGCCCTGAAGCTCGCAGGTCGAGACTACCCTTTGACCCACACCTCCGATGCGGCGAGTTTCGGCTTGTTCGACCTGCAAAATGTCCGCTTTGATATTACCGCTCTAGAAAAAGCGGGAATGAACCCATCTATCTTCCCCGCAGTCACGGATCAATTTGAAGTGATCGGAAAAACCGATGGCGGCATTCCCGTCTCGGTCGCCATCGGCGACAATCAGGCCGGTTTTCTCGGCTCGGTCAAAGACCCTCAGGCAAGCATTCTGGTCAATGTCGGCACCGGCAGCCAGATTTCGCTGCTTGCGGACACCTATCGGCGCGAAAAAGCCATGGAAACCCGTCCCCTTACCGAAAAATCTTTTCTGCTCGTCGGGGCTTCTTTATGCGGCGGTCGCGCTTATGCGATCTTGGAGCACTTTTTCCGTTCGGTGATTGAGATGACGGGAATATCATCAGACCGTCTTTATCCGAATATGGATAAACTCTCCGAGGGCTTTGAAACACTCGAAGATAAACTCATCATCTCCACCCAGTTCAGCGGCACCCGCGAAGACCCGGCTTTACGCAGCTCGATTCAAAATCTCGGCATCGACAACTTCACGCCACAGCATTTTATCGTCGGCGTGCTCGAGGGCGTCGTCAACGAACTATATCTGATGTACAAACAGTTGAATATAAACGATCATCAACGCACTGTTTTGATCGGCTCGGGCAACGGTATTCGAAACAGCGCTGTCATGCGAAAAATGTTTTCGCTAAAATTCGGTCTCCCGATCCGCGTTCCGTTATATAAAGAGGAAGCCGCCTACGGCGCAGCGCTTTCCGCCATGACCGCCTGCGGCTTTTACGCCGACATCCTGCAAGCCCAACAAATCATCCGATACGACGAAATCGAGTAGGGGACTGCTTTGACTGTTTCGGATTAACAATTATAGATGGGAGATTATTCTATGTTTCAAAGGATTCGCCGCATGAAAGAAAAAAAGCTGATCGAAAAGAAAGCGCAGGCCGAACGTGAAGAACGCCTGAGAATCTCACACGAGCAGGGCTTGGAAAAATGCAAAAAAGGCGTTCACCAATGGGAATACACCTATGAGGTTCAAGGTGACGGCGACCCCAATGTTGAGGGCTATATCCTGATCACCCGGGCCACCTGCAGCGTCTGCGGTGAGTCGGAGACCACCATTGAGCCCTATGACAAATCGGACGCGCAGAGCGCTGATTAATACCATAATTTCAGGAGGCCTTCCATGTATAAGAAGTTGTTTGCGGTCATTCTGTCAGCGTTTGTTTGATCGGTGGATGTGCAAACCCAGGGGTTGCCTCAGATAAAAAAGGCCTGTATGATTATCGTGCGCTTTATGCCTATCACAGCGATGCCCCCGCAAAAGAAACCCTTGAGGTAATCGGACAATATTTACAGGCAAAAGACACGTTGGAGTTAAACGGCGTACGGTTTGAAGTGGGACCGGACGGTGTTCACGAGGACTCTGTCCAGTTCGATTACGCGCTGCAGCTCACCCCGAATAATCCCAAGTATACGGTCAACCTTCAGGCAGTCATGCAGGATGTTATCTTGATTTTTGCGCTGTTTCCGAAAATTAATTCCGTGAATATCGAATTTACCCAAGCCGATTACGGTTTTGGCGGTGCGATATCCAGAGAAGAGGCCACCGAGGTTTTCGGTCAAGACATCACCGCTTTCAGCAAGAGTAAAAATAACTTTGCCGAAGCGCTACCGCCTTTATTGGAAGCGGTGGAATATCATCCGGACGTGATGGACACCGTAGATTATTATCACGCCATGGGTTTGGATGAGGCCGGAAATTAACTGTTCTCAATAATCCTATATTTATAACACAACAATCCTCGGATGTATATCCGACCAGTCTAACCCCGCCAGACATAACCCGTCGGTGCGGTCGAATTTATGCACAATATCTTCCGGCGGCCTCGAACAGGACGAGATCACCCATCTGCCGTCGGCGATAAAGATCTCACTCGCGTGGCACGGCCCCAAATAAAACGCGCTCGAAAGCGAGAAATCCGTCAGCGTATCGGAGATGCAGTAATAGGTCCCGTCCCCGTGGCGGTAGAAAAGATAGAACAACCCGTTTTTCTCGATCAGGCAGGGGGATTCGGTTTTCATCACCAGCGCCTCATAAAAAGAATATTTCCGCGATAACACCGGCCCGAGGTGTTTCCAGTCCCGCAGATTTTCCGAAGTCGACAATGCGATGCACGAGGCGTCTTTCGGAGTGTTCAGATCGGCCACCCAGTACATATAAAACAGCCCGTCAGCCGGATTGAAAATCACATGCGGGTCGCGGCACGAACACGGGACATCTTCTTTCCAATAGCTCCAATCAAATGCCGGATAAAATAACGGCTCGCGGTCGCGCTCCCAGTGCTCCAAATCGTTCGAGAACGCATGGCACATATACTGCGCACCCGCCATGTTGTGCGACGCATAAAATAGATGCCACCGGCCCTGATGTTGAATCACATAAGGCGCATAGATACCCCGTTCTTCATGGGGCAGCGTCCCGTCGCTTTCCAACGCGTTGCCGACATGCCGCCACTCGCGCAAGTCACAGCTCACCGCATGCCCGATAATCTGCTCGTTGCCGAGGTCATAACAACCCTTCCCGACTTCACCGTCGATATAAAAACAGTGCCGCTGCGTTCCGTCCGAGACAAAGCAGTGGTCGTTGATGTAACGCCCCGGCGTCTGATAGACAAACCGAAAACACTTCGCCGTCTTTTTAATCAGTTCCCGATCATGCGGATAATTCATATGATCCCTCTCATTTTTAAACAAATAGTTCTGACTATCGGTGACGATGCCATAACTGCTCTGAAAAACTATTCCCCCAGCAGTTGTTTGATCTCGGTTTTGATTTTTAAAATCATTTCTTTCCTTTCATCATCACCGGGTCTTGTTTTTTCATCATATAATTCATCATGAGGCAATTTCCATATCGGGCTGTCTTGCGGAGTATCACCTTTGACTCTCGGGATCAGATGCCAATGAAGATGCGCCACACCGTTTCCGAGCAATTCATAATTCATCTTATCGGGCTTAAATATATTGTAGACAGCCTCTGCAACAATCGACATTTCAAAAAGAAACTTCGCTTTGTATTCAGGTTCAAGTTCATGCAGCTCTTCTGCGTGGACTTTACATTCAAATATTGTATAGCCCTTGAATCGCTGATACAACTTAAGCACCACATATCCTGTTTCCAGTTCCGTAATATAATATGGATCATCTTTTATCGTTTTCAATGATTCACAAATCTTGCATATCATGGGATCATCTCTTTTTCCTCAATTTAATTTAAAACAATATTACCATAAAATGCAAAAGAAGTCGATTGTTAATAATCGACTTCTTTTAAAAATTCTGGAGCTGATAACCGGATTTGAACCGGTGACCTCGTCCTTACCAAGGACGCGCTCTACCGACTGAGCTATATCAGCATCTGGCGACTCGGAAGGGGGTCGAACCCTCGACCTCTAGCGTGACAGGCTAGCGTTCTAACCAACTGAACTACCGAGCCACATGGGTATTAAGGGCGCGACAATCATTTTTCGCAACTTGCGGCGACAGAGCGCCGCTGGCAGGGGCAGAAGGAATCGAACCCTCGGCACGCGGTTTTGGAGACCGCTGCTCTACCTGCTGAGCTATGCCCCTATGCCGATTGTGTCTTTTACAAAAACAAACGCTTTTGAAAGCGCCCCGTCATTATACACAATTTATGCCCCGATGTCAACATTCCTTGAACATTTTTTCGCAATTGCCAAAAAAAATCTCAGGGGTTATAATGATTAAAGAGGGCGGTGAGAAACATGACCGATTCGGTGAATGACGTTTTAATTAAATCCGGCATCGCCGATTTCGGCTTTTGCGCCGCGGAACCTGCGGTTTTCCGCAATCCGCCCAAAACTCCGTTTGATTTCGCACCCGCCTCGGTCATCGCCGCGGTGTTCCCTTATAAAACTCCCTCTTCCGGAGACGAAAACCTCTGTTTATATGCCCGCGTGCCGGATTATCACATCGTCGTTGGCAATCGGCTGAAATCCGCCTGTGAAGCGCTTTCATCCGCATTTCCGGACAATCGCTTTTTGCCCTTCGTCGATTCTTCGGTGCTCTCCGAAGTCGCCGCCGCCCTACGCTGCGGTCTTGGAGTTTTCGGTAAAAACCGACTTTTGATTACACCGAAATATGGCTCCTATGTTTTCATCGGCGTGATTTTGACCGACCTTAAACTCGATTACTATGACAAACCCGTCGCGTTTTGTCCCGACTGCAGGCGTTGTATTGAGGCTTGTCTGACCGGAACCCTCTCTGGCAAGCGCGATTGCCTGTCCCGCATCACCCAAAAAAAAGGTGATTTGACCAATCAAGAAGCCGATCTCATCCGAAAAGGCGGCCTTGCCTGGGGCTGCGATATCTGTCAAAACGTCTGCCCGCTCAACGAAAATGCGGCATTGACCGATCTGCCCGAGTTTCTATGCGGCATAAAAGGCCGAATTTGCGCCAAAGATTTGGACGACCTGACCGGGCGGGCTTACGGCTGGCGGAGCCGCGAAGTGCTCGAGCGTAACTTGAAAATCATAGGCCAATGTGATAAAATTTTGCCATAATTTATTATCGGAGTGATATTTTGACCGACAGAGAGATTGAAAATTTTATCAGGACAAGCCCGAAGGGGCATTTTTGCCAGAGCGAGAAATGGGCCGCCGTCAAACGCGACTGGACCCGCAAGACCGTTGCCGTAACCGATCCAAACGGGCAAATCAAGGGCGCGATTTCATTTTTGCTGCGCAAAACCCCGGTGCTGCCGTATCATTTAATGTATGCCCCGCGCGGCCCCGTCTGCGACCCCGATGATGCCGGGACGCTCAAAGCGCTGATCGAAAAATCCAAGGAACTGGCGAAAAAGTGCCACGGGTACATCATCAAACTCGACCCCGATGTCCCCGTACAAAATACCGGTTTTATCAAGATCCTTGAAGATGAGGGATTTTCCCGTGTCGTGGGCAAGAACTTTGACGCCGTCCAGCCCAATTTCGTCTTTCGGCTCGACATCAAGGGCAAAACCGAGGAAGAGGTTTTCGCCGGTTTTGCCGCTAAAACCCGCTACAACATCCGCGTCGCCGAGAAAAACGGTGTCAAGGTACGCGTCGGCGGCCTGCCCGACCTCGGCGAGTTTGCGCGCATCATGAAAATTACCGGCGAACGTGACGGCTTTGCCACGCGCCCGGAGTACTATTTTAAAGGGCTTCTGACGGCGATGAGCGAAAACGCCCGGCTTTATGTCGCCGAGCTCGACGGCAAGATGATCGCGGCGACCATCCCGATCCAATACGGCAACAAAACTTGGTATCTCTACGGCGCGTCGGATAATGAATACCGCAACGCCATGCCGAATTATCTGCTCCAGTGGGAGATGATCCGCTGGGCGGTTCAGAGCGGCTGCGAGATCTACGATTTTCGCGGCGTCTCGGGTGATCTGTCCCCCGAAAACCCGCTATACGGCCTTTACCGCTTTAAAAAGGGCTTCGGCGGCGAACTCACCGAATTTTGCGGCGAATTCAATCTCGTCACCAATCCGGGTGTTGAAAAGCTGGTCCATCGCGGAATAGAACTAATCAAAAATATCCGGCGGTAGTAAACACCGTTTGTTGAGCGAAAGGAAAATCCTATGGCCATCATTACCGCAAGCGCTGCATCCCTTGCCCGCAACTATGAAAGACTAAAGCAACTTGCTGCCCCCGCCAAGGTCTTTCCGTTTATTAAAGCGGACGGTTACGGGCTCGGGTTGGAATTTGTCGTGCGCACGCTGGCCGGACAGGGCGCGGACAATTTTTGCACCGCTCGATATGAGGATTCCTCTGCCATCCGCCGAATGCTGCCCGAAGCCAATATCCTGCTTTGCTCAGTTTATGATAAACCCGATACGGTCAAGGCCATTCTCTCGGAAAACATCATTCCGACCGTCGGCAGTGTCGAGTCCCTGAAACTTTGCGCCGCGCTGCGTGAAAATAAACTTGATATAAACATCGCCGTCGATACCGGTATGGGGCGTTTCGGCATAAACAAGGAGGAACTCTCTGAGTTTGCCGAAATGTATAATTCTATTAACAATATACATATTGTATCTACATTTACCCATTTTGCCAACTGTTTCGGCGGCAAAAAGGGCAATCGCTCCACTTTGCTGCAGCTTTCGAAATTTAGCGAGGCCGTTCAGACGATGCGTAATCTCGGCCTGAATCCGGGGATTCTGCACGCAGCCAATTCAGCGGCGGCATTGTTATTACCCGAAAGCCGCCTTGACGCGGTGCGCTGCGGCTCGGCATTACTCGGACGCAGTGAGGGTTCCGTTAAAGCCGGACTTGAAAAGGTAGGCCGCCTTTACGGCGAGGTGCTTTGTCTGCGCACTCTCAAGAAAGGCGATACCTTCGGTTACGGCAGCGTTTTCAAGGCAAAAAGCGATATGAACATCGCCATCGTCGACTGCGGCCACGCCGACGGCGTGTTTTTGACCCGCGAACACGACGGCTTCCGGTTTTCCGACCGCCTGCGCAACATCAAGCGCAACCTGACGCAAAAGCACCTATACGGCAGTTTTGACGGCAAAAGAATCCCGATTGTAGGACGCGTCGGCTTAACCAATCTTGCTGTCTCCGCTGAACACTCTGACTTGAAAGCCGGAAACCTGATCGAATTCGAATTCAATCCAATCTTCTGCGGCGCAAAAGAGATCCGCTATGAGTGAAATTCTCCGTGTCAATATCCCGGAGGGCAGCCGCATTCTGGTCACATCCGATGTCCACGGCTATCCGGAATTGTTGAAAACTTTGTTGAAAAAAGCCGAATACCGTCCCGGCGTTGACTTTTTGTTTATCCTCGGCGACACACTCGAAAAAGGCCCCGACAATCTCGGCGCGATGGAATATGTCTACGCGCTCTCGAAAAATGACCGCGTTTATGTGACCGTCGGCAACGTCGACCGCTGGCTGTGGCGGCTTTTTGAAGGCGATCTGCAGAAAGCTCTTGACTACACCGCTTTTCGTCCCGACAATACCCTCACTCAAGCCGCAAAAAAGCTCGGTGCTGCTAAAATCGATAATACATTTCGTAAATCATTCCTTATAAATTACAAAGAGGAAATCTCGTATTATAAAAATCTGCCCTGCTGCATTGAGACCGAGCAGTTTATTCTCTCTCATGCGGGTTTGCCTGAAAACGGCACCCTTGAAGGAACTGATGCGGATTTCATCACAAATTATAATTTCTATCTTTCCCGCAAAAACCAAACCGGTAAAACTCTTATCTGCGGCCATATCCCGACCTATTATCTTAATCCGGGTCCGAACTTCGCCCCCTTTTTTGACTATGAAAATAACGTCATTTTTATCGATGGCGGCACGATCACTTACGCCCGTCAGCTGAATATGTTGATCATTACCGATAAAATTGATTGGATCAGCGCTGACGCGCTCCCAAAAGCCCGCGTGATCAAAGATGTCAACGGCGATATGAGCGCCTGCGTCAAGATTACCGCCGATCGCCACCGCAAAGAACTTGACAACACCGAGATCGAAGTGCTTGAAGACGCGGGCGACTTTTTGCGGGTGCGCTGCGTCAACACCGGCGAAGAGGGACTCGCTAAGTGCGAAATGCTCGACGGCGATGTCTACTGGGGTGAGCTCTCGGCCTTTCTCTCTGCTGAAAAAGGGGATGTCGTCGGCATCGCCAAAAACGGCATGAGCGGCTACACCTATGTCAAAAACGCCGCCGGAGACATGGGGTTTTTGCCCAACGACTCGCTGTGCGCGCTGTAAATACCCGTTCAAAAAACAAAAACGCCGTTTATTAACGGCGTTTTAAATTTTACTGCGTCGATTTAAAAGAACAGGCGTTTTTTGATCTGCTCCTTGAAATTGCGGCGATGCTGCAAAACTGCGGCGCAAAGACCGAGGAAAACGCAGGGGACAAAAGCGTAAAGCGACCACTTCGGAATAATCGGTCCCTTCAGATAGGCATCGAGGATCAGCTCGATCGAAACCGTCAGAAGGCCGGAAGCGAACAACACCGCAGCCAGTTTCGAAAGGCCGGCGACCCGGTGTTTTTTACCGCAGAACAAGGTCGTCAGACCCAGTGCGAGTAATACAACGCTGCCCGAAATCGGAAGCCCGAGCGGCAAAAACCAATCTCCGCCCGAAATGAACGCAATTAAGAAGACATACCCCATCAGGACGAGTCCATCGAATGTCATAAATAAAAAGAAGCGGTTTTTCGGGAAGAAAAACGGAAGCGCGCCGCAGACGAATAATAAAAACAGCGCGCCGATGACATACAGCGACCAGGACAGGCCGCCGCCTGTGATCAGGTCAACGATCACGGTGATCAGCAGCGGGATCATCAGTAAAATGCTTGCGAGCGATGCAAAATACTTCCGGTCGATTTTCCTGGAGATCATCTCCATTCGGGTCGGATAGGACTTTGAGACCGGCAGTTCCGGCACAGACGCTGCCGGATTGATGACCGCAACACCGCAAAGCGGGCACTTTTTTTCGGCGGAGGCAAGCTCCACGCCGCAGTTGACGCAATATGACATACTTTTATGACCGTTCCTTTCGTTGAGCTTGGTATGGTTCCGCTTATTCACATTCCCGGGTTTCCCCGATTTGATTGCTCTCAATTCGCACGGGGATGCCCAGCTTGACCAGCATGCGGAAAAATTCGCGCTCGATAAAGGTCTCTTTTATAATTCGGGTAAAATTAAAATAGACGGTGTTTTGATAGGAAAGCATCGCGGCGATCACGCGGTTTCTCGAGAGCGGCCCGAGGATAAAATCCATACGGGTGACATACTGCTCCATCTCAGGCGGCAGCTTGACTGCGCCGAGATTTGAAATACTGCTGCTTGTCTGGCGGTCGCCGACGAATTTAAAAGTCATCTTCATGGCGATATTCTTGATAAACAGCGGCATCAGACGCAGAACGCGCACTTTTTCAACCTGAACGTTGGTCGCGATTTTTGCGTTCAGTTTTTTCTCGGTGACTTCACT
>Ga0209099_1000643_pt1 | contig 40922 bp, 35 predicted proteins | sample AD_JPNHW2_MetaG_FD_184430 | JGI IMG/M metagenome (GOLD analysis project Ga0209099, IMG submission 184430) | Active sludge microbial communities of municipal wastewater-treating anaerobic digesters from Japan - AD_JPNHW2_MetaG (SPAdes) (version 2) | ecosystem: Engineered > Bioreactor > Anaerobic...
ATCGCGGAGATCGGAGCTTTGGTAGGCACTCTGACCGAGTACAAGGAGATGCTCTGGCTGGCCCTGGTCATGGTCATCGTGGGCTTCGGCTTCAAGGTGGCCATGGTCCCGTTCCACTCCTGGGCCCCCGATGTGTACGAGGGCGCGCCTACGACCATCACCGCCCTGCTGGCGGCCGGGTCCAAGAAGATGGGTTTCGTGGCCATGTTCAAGTTCTTCCTCATCGCCATGCTGGCCATCAAGGCCGACTGGGAGATCGTGGTGGCCGTGCTGGCCATAGTCACCATGACCGTGGGGAACCTGGCGGCCCTGCAACAGACCAGCATCAAGAGGATGTTGGCCTACTCGAGCATAGCTCAGGCCGGTTACATCCTGATCGCGGTGGCGGTTGGAACTGAGTACGCGGTCACCGGCGGTATCTTCCACATACTGACCCACGCCTTCATGAAGGGCGGCGCGTTCATCGTCGTGGCCACCCTGGCCACCGTGGCCATCGGAGAGAAGATCGCGGACTACAAGGGACTGGCCAAGAGGTCTAACTTCATGGCCTTCTCCATGACCGTGCTGCTGTTCTCCCTGGCCGGGATCCCGCCTCTGGCCGGTTTCGCCAGTAAGGTCGTCCTGTTCTCCTCGCCCATCATGGGCACGGTGGACGGAGCCGACTGGATGATCTGGTTGGCCGTGGCCGGTATCATAAACAGCGCCATATCCCTGTACTACTACGCTCGCGTGGTCAAGTACATGTACGTGGACGAGCTGGAAGAGGGCGCCCCGTCCGAGAAGCTGAAGCTGCCCAAGAGCATGATGGCCGCGGTGGCCATCTGCGTGGTGGCCATAATCGGCATCGGTGTGTTCCCCGAGCCGTTCATCCAGCTTTGCAAGGACGCCGCCCAGGCCTTGTTCGCCTGAAAACCCTTTATCCATTCTCTTCTTTTTTTACCAAGCGGCGGATACGCTGGCCATTCTTTTCGTTTAAAAAGCCAGTAACGGTTAAGTATAAATTTACCATATCGAGCGAACGATGTCTCAGAGCTGGGATTCCTCAATAAAGGATGAGCTGCAGATGGTGGAGCAGGAGATCCGCCGCAGCATAAGCTCGGAGCAGCCAGTTCTAACCGAGATATGCGATTACGTCATATCGTCCGGGGGCAAACGCATGCGCCCCGGGGTCACCATCTTATCTTATCTTGCGTCGGGTGGCAAGGAGGTCAGCGAGGCGGTCAAGATCGCCGCGGCCTTCGAGATGATACATTCCGCGACGCTCATACACGATGATATCAACGACCGCTCGGAGAAGCGCCGTGGTCGTTTGTCAGCTTACAAGAAGTTCGGACTGCAACAGGCGTTGGTGAGCGGGGACTTCCTGTTCGTCAAGGCCTTCGCCATCGGCGGTTTCTTCAACGAGGAGATCGTGAGCCTGGTCGCCGAGGCCTGCACGGCCATCGCGGAGAGCGAGATAGTTCAGTTCGAGAAGGAGGGCGAGGTGGCCTCCCTGGACGTCTATCTGGGCATAATCGAGGGCAAGACCGCCAAGCCCATAATGGCCGGGGCTCGCATCGGGGCGTACCTGGCGAAAGCCGAACCAGACCGCATTCACGCCCTGGGCGAATACGGGCTCAACATCGGCATGGCCTTCCAGATAGTGGACGATATCCTGGACATAATGGGCACCGAGAAATCATTGGGCAAGCCCCGCATGGTGGACTTCTTCGAGGGTAAGGCGACCCTTCCATTGATCCATGCCATGGAGGACCCTGCGGTAGGCCCGCGCCTCTATCAGCTTTTCCACAAGAAGGCCAAGGATGAGCAGGATATCCAGGAGGCCTCAGCCCTCATCTCCCGCACCAACGCGGTGGAGAGGTCCAAGCAGAAGGCCAAGGAGTACGCTGAGAAGGCCCTAAGGTCACTGGAGGTCCTCCCGGACTCGGAACACAAGGTGGGGCTTCAGAGGCTGGCGGCCAAGGTAGTCGATCGAGACTACTGACGACGTTCGGAGGAGAATCACATGGTCAAGGAGCTTAATTACGACATAGTGGTGGTGGGAGCCGGTCCCGCCGGGTCCACCACGGCCCGCTTCGCCGCCGAGGCCGGGGCCAGCGTTCTGGTTCTGGAAAGGCGCGCTCAGATCGGCGTTCCGGTTCGCTGCGGGGAGCTGATGCCCGACCTTGAGGAGATGAGGAACATATTCCCCCTGGCCGGGGACATGTCCGATATCTTCGAGGTCCCTTCCGATCTGGTCTCCCTCAAGTTCAGCTCCATACGCATCTTCTCCCCGAAGAACACCAAATATGAGGTTCCCTTCACCGGCTATACGACCGACCGGGACCGGCTGGACCAGTTCTATGCCTCGCAAGCGAGCAAGGCGGGGGCGGAGATCATGACCGGGCAGCGGGTGCTCAAGGTCGAACAGGGCATGGTGCGCACCGATGACCTCTCGGTAAGGGCCAAGGTCATCGTGGGGGCCGACGGGCCGCTATCCATGGTCGGAAAGGCCTTCGGGCTGGAACGCTCTGCCGACCTGTGCCCGGCCGTCACCGTGCAGGTGCCCGGGGAGTTCGAGCCGGTGCCGGAGATGTACTTCGGCACGGTGGCTCCCGGCGGCTACGCCTGGGTAATCCCCAAAAAGGGATGCGCCAACGTTGGTCTCGGGGTATCGAAAAAGTTTGCCAGGATGACCGTTAACGAGTACTTCGAGGGGTTCGTGAAGTTCAGGGGCCTTACCGCCGGAAAACCGGAGGGTAAGGTAGTTCCCATGTCCAAGCCGGTCAAGAGGACCGTCTCCGGTCAGGCGATGATCGTCGGGGACGCCGCCGGCCAGGTGATGGCCGTTAACGGTGGCGGTATACCGATGGCCCGCATCACCGGAAAGGTGGCCGGGACCATCGCCGCGGCCAACGTTCTACAGGGAACGCCTCTGACCGACTACGAGACGGAATGGCGCAAGCAGGTCTACAAGCCTCTGCGGACCGCGGCCAGGACGAAGGTCATGGCGGAACTGTGCTTCGGCAGCGTCTGGCGCACGGAAACGGCCATGAAGGTGCTCGGACCGCGCCGGATGAACAATCTCATCCGCTGCCGGCCGATGTTCCCTTAGACGCCGCGCAGAACGGCCCAGGCCGCCCGGGGGACGCTCCATAGAAGCCCTTTCGCGGACCATTCCATCTCCCGCTTGTGGGTGATGGTGCTCTCCATGAGCTCCTCGGAACGTCTCTGCAGCTCCTGGAAGGCCTTCCTCTTCTCTTCCGGGTCGGTTATGACCATGGCGGCGTCGACGCGCTTCATCATGTCCGCCGCCTCGGCCGAGCGCTTCAGGCGATAATCCAGTTCTTCCTTGTCGATCAGGCCGCATTCGAAACGCGCTCTATTGATGGCGTCCGCCGCTTCGTAGGAGACCTCGGCTATGTCGTCCCTGGTCATCCACTTCGTTTCGTACGATAGCACGTGCTTCCAGGACGGGGACGTCAAACGGGCCCGGTGCTCCTCCAACGTTCTGGCTAACGATACGTAACCGAAGCGCTCAGGGTCCTCGAAGGCCAAGGACGCCGGGTCCAGGAACGGGGCGAGCGGTGAGATGAACACGCAGAGCCGGGGGTCCTTGTCAGCGGCGAGATAGAGCGTCTTGGCGTACTCCGCGCTCTTGACGGCCGACTCCCTGGTCTGCTTCGGCAGACCGATCATGAAGAACACGTCGAACCTCTCCGCACCGTACTTCAGGGCGTTCTTGATGGAGGTCTCCAGCTCCTCGTTGGAATACTTTCGTCCCAGGGCCTCGCGCACCTCGGGGTCGTGCGAGTCCGGCGAGATCTCCACGGCGAACCCCTTGGTGTGCGTGGACGCCAGTTTATAGAACTCCTCGTCCGGAGGGGTGAAGAACTCGAAGACCAGGGAGTTCGTCACGCCCAGGCGCTTGACCTCGGCGAAGAACCGTTGCATGTAGTCCAGGCCGCCCCGGCGGGGATCGCCGACGATGAAGGTGGGGGCCTTGATGTATTGCTGGATGTTGTAAACGTCCTGCGCCAGCTTCTCCGGGGAGCGGAACGCCGGCTTCTGCCGGTTGAGGAACTTGTGCATGGCCGGGCACGACCCGCCGCACACCGTGCAGTTGAGGTGGCAGCCCTTGATCGAGAATACCATGGTGATCGGGTAGCGGTCCCAGTCCTTGAACGGCTTGTGCCCTTCCAGGTCCAGGTGCCTTATCACCGAGCGGACGATCCAGCCGTAATCGACGTCCTGGTAGTCCAGGGAGTCCGGGACGTAGGTTATGGGGTTATGATGTTCGCCCTTCTCGTCCTTCCAGCTGAGGTTGGGAACGTTCTCCAACGGCGTTCCGTTCTTGAGCGCCTCCATAAGCTGCCTGAGCGGTTCCTCGGTGGAGTCGCCCTTCATGATCAGGTCCACCTGCGGGTAACGCAGCAGCTCCTCCTGGAAGTAGGTGGATGAGAAACCTCCGAAGAGCACCTTGGCGTCCGGGTGATGTTTCTTGACCAGCTTGGCTATCTCGAGCGCGCCGTGGGCGTGCGGCAGCCAGTGCAGGTCGATACCGAACACCTTGGCCTTGAGCTTCGATATGAGCTTCTCCACGTCCAGCTTGCGGTCGTTGAGCATCATGCTCGCCAGGTTCACCAGGCGAACCTTGTAGCCGTTCCTGGCCAGGTGAGAGGCCATGGACGTGAATCCAAAGGGGTACATCTCGAACACCGGCGTGGAGGGGACCATGTCGCTGACCGGTCCGTAGAACAGGAACTCCTTCCGGAAGTCGTAGACGCTCGGCGCGTGCAGGAATATGATGTCCTCTTTGCTCATGACTAAGCTCACTGGCACGCTGACACAATCGGAGATATTTATACTCCGCCCTTTTCACTTTCCGAAGCGCCTCTGCCTATCCTGGTAGGTGCGTATGGCCCTTAGGAAATCCACCTTTCGGAAGCCGGGCCAGAACACGTCGGTGAAGTACAGCTCGGAGTACGCCAACTGCCAGAGCAGGAAGTTGGAAACTCGTTCTTCACCGGAGGTGCGCAGCACCAGGTCCGGGTCCTTGAAGTCGGCGGTGTACAGGAAGCTGGAGAAGGTCTCTTCGTCTATCTCATCGACGGAAAGCTCACCGTCCTTCACCTTGGATGCGATGCGCTTGATGGCGGTGATCATCTCCTGGCGGCTCCCGTAGGCCAGGGCGATGTTGTAGAAATAGTCGTCATAGTCCTTGGTGCGGTTCTCGGCGACCTCGATGGCCTTTATGACCTTCTCCGGAAGCAGCTCCCGCTGACCCAGCACGGTGACCTTGATGCGGTTCTTGTGGATTCGTTGATCCTCCGCCAGCTTGAGGAAGCTCTCCTCGAAGAGCTGCATCAGGTAATGAACCTCGTTCTCGTCCCGGTTGAGGTTCTCGGTGGAGAAGGCGTAGACGGTGAGGACCTTGATGCCCATCTCCTGGCACCATTCCATGACCTCCTCCAGCTTGTCCTTGCCCTTGATATGTCCTTCATGGACCGCCAGCCCGATCTCCTCAGCGAATCGGCGGTTGCCGTCCATGATGATGGCCACGTGTTCCGGGATGTCCCCCTCCATCACCTCCTTGAACAGCCGCTTCTCATAGGTCTGGTAAGCGGTGTTCGCGAAAACGCGGGTGATCTCGTTAGACATCAGGGGTACCTACCAAGTCGGTGATATTCTAGTTTTCGAAGTCCTCGGGGAGTCCGGCGGCCTTCAAGCCCAGGTCAAAGCATCCGATGGCCGCCACCGCTCCGATGGTGCCACGCCTGCCGGTTATCTCCACCACCTGGACGCCCGTTCGTTCAGCGACGTCCAGAGCATCCTGCGGCTTGTAGATCACCTTTTTAGCGTTCCAGCCGTACTCCTCCAGGTCCTTGGGGATGCGCAGACCGACATAGTAAGCCATGGTGGTCTCCTGGGAGTAGGTGTTCTTCCTGAACGCCTCCTTGAAGTAATCCAGCAGAGCCGGGATCTCGCTCTCCTTGATGGCGAAACTTACTCCGGACGAGGAACAGTTGGTGGTCTTCTGCGGGACGTTCGGATTGAGCTGGATGATCTTGTGCTGCAGGAACGTGCCGACGGGGCATTCGCGGGCCGCCTTGAGCATCATGGACCACGACGCTCCCTTCTCCTTGGTGTCGGTATCGTCGACGGAGATTATGACCCGAACCAGCTTCGGGGTGATCACCGTCACCTCCACCTTGTGGGCGCCGCCGATCTTCACATCGTCCGGATACTCCGTGGCGATGGTCCCCGGCCCCTGGGGCATGCAGGCTCCGATACCCACGCTGGCGCCGGCCAGGCCGACCCAGGTGGTGCGGACCTTATCTCCGTCAACGACCAGCGAGCGCAGCCCCTGGCCTCCGAGGTCCTTGGACGCCGGGCCGAAGTGCAGCTCGCCCTCGCCGATGATGGTGTCCATGATTATGGTGTTGCCTTCCACGGTGATGTTGGTGATCGCCCCGCCCGCCCGCTTGCGGTTGCAGGCGTCCCATTCCACCGGGCCTTTAGCGGAGCATTCCTCTATGACCTGGGCGACGCCGTTCCTCTCGTCCACCAATGTGAAGACGCCTCGGCAGAACAGCCTTCCGTACTTCTCGGTGACCTCTTCCGGTTTGAGAACTTGCACCATGATGACACCTTAGGTTAACTTGACGGAGGGGAATGGATATTGTTACGGTTTATTTATGTTTGCCAGGCTGATGGTGATGTAACGCGAAGGGACGCTGGACATGTTCAGCAGCATCGTTCGGCCGTCCTTGAGGCGGTAGAATAGCCATTTTCCCTTGCATCCCAGGACCTCTCCCCGGTGCCGACCGGTCACCTCGGCGAAGACGGCCTTCGATGGTTCGTACGGCAGTAAGGGATATCGGTCCAGCATGTTCAACTCCCCTGGATCGGTGGCCACACCGTCCAGGGACGAGAACAGAGCGTCCAGGCGCGCCTGATAGACCTCGCGGTCCCTTATCGAGCCCTGCGCCTTGAGAAAGGTGGTCTTGCGTACCCATTGCGTGGCGTGCAGCGCCTTGGACAGAACGTTCTCAGCGTCCCTGGCCGCTCTGCGGTTAGGGTACGTTCCCAACCTGGCGATCGCATCCGCCCCCTGCTCGATGGCCCGCTCCATGAATCTCGTGGAAAGTGTCATTCCCACCTTGACCAGGTCCCCGTAGAATGCGGCGTAGACGTGAGTGGGCTTGGCGCAGATGTCCCCTCCCTTGCCTATGCACCTCTCGTTCGTGATGTTAGTGCCGTCGCACTCCGGCTCGAACACACAGTTCTGCACCGGTATCCAGGTGGAAGCGCACAACGGGCATTGATCGAACTGCCCGGAGACGACATTGCGCATCTTGCACGGTTCGTATTCACCGTCAATGAAAGATCCAACGCAGCGCCTGGCGTCCGAAATGAGGAGGTCGAAGCGCTCCCCGGGCCGGAACTGGTCCGTGAGCTCCTGGACCTCCTTGGCCTTCTGGTCGTAGGTGACCAATATCGGCTGGTATCCTTCCCACTCCCAGGATATGGCGTGGCGGTCGTAGGCGACCATGCCCTTTCGGCGAAGGATCTCGTCGGCCGTTTCGAACACGAGGACATCAAACGAGGAACGTCGATTTAAGTGTGACCGGGAGTTCGCCGATCGTGGAAATTGATATGGCACCTAGTTCAAAAAGTGAAACCCTTCCAAATATTTTTTTATACTAGGTATCCCGTGGGCTTGATATCATGTCTTTGATACTCGTGAGTGCAGCTACTACGGCCGCGGCGACCAGCGCCGTGTCCATAACCACTGCGGTCAGTGTAGGCGTGGGCGGGGCGCTCATCGCGATACTGCTGATCATGCTGCTTTCTTCCAGGGAGCTCATTTCCGCTTCCAACAAGGGCTCCAAGAAGGTTCTGGCCACTTTGGACTCCGCTATAGTTCCGTTGTTAGTGGTGTTCTCCCTGACCATCGTGTTCCAGGTCCTGCAGATCGTGGGCACCATCAGCGTCTGAACGCTCAGTTCAGCGCTTTTTGATCTTTATTTTCTAAGCGTTTTCTAATTTTCGGCCTTACGGCCGTTCTAAAAAAATAGAAAAGGTCCTCAGAGGACTTCTTCCTCTTCCTTACGGGAGAGGAACTCTGGGGGGATCTCTTGGGCCAGGAACACGGTCTTGCCGGCCTGGGATATTACGTTCCCGGCCGCGATGGCCGCCGCGGAGTCTATCTCCAGAATGATCGGCGCCTCAACTCTTACCTTGCCGGCGTTCAGGGCGTCCTGGTACGTTCTCGAAAGGTGCACCATCTTGCGGTCCGACGGTCGGAGCCCTGTCTCCAGGATGATGTCCGCCTCCTCCGGCGTGGCCGGATAGTACAGGTGATCGGGAATGTTCTCGGTGGGCAGCTTGAGGTCCAGTTCCAAGGAGTGGCCGTAAGTCGCCCGCATCAGATCGTTGCTGATCTGGTACCTTCCCTTGGGGTCGGTCTCGATTATGGCGACAATATGGTGCGGCCTGAGCCAATGGTAGCGGCGGTTGCTGTCCCGGAGGGCGTTTATGAAGCCTCGGATGCTGACGAACCCCTGCTCGTCCATGTCCAGTCCGAAGCGTTCCGGGAAGTGCCTGAGCACTCCGGCCAGAGTACGTCCCAACTGGTCCAGCTCCTGCTCGCTCAACAGGAACTTGCCTGGTTCACCGCAAATCGGGCAGGTCTCCCCGCGAAAGTATCCGTGCTCGCCGCATTCCCGCAACATAACGAACCCTCGAACATACAAAGTGGGACTTAAACTTTAGGACGATTCTGACGTTCCAGGGACCGCTCCGCGGCCAGCACAGTGTTGCTCATGAGCATCACGATGGTCATCGGCCCCACGCCCTTCGGCACCGGGGTGATGGCCGATACCTTCTCCTTCACGTTGTCAAAATCCACGTCCCCGACGAAGCGGTAGCCTTTGGGTGCTGATGGATCATCTATACGGTTCGATCCAGCATCGACCACGACCGCCCCCTCCTTGACCATGTCGGCGGTTATGAAGAGCGCTTTCCCGATGCCGCTGATCAGCACGTCCGCCTGGGCCGTTATGGCCTTGAGGTCCCTGGTCCGGGAATGGCATACGGTGACCGTAGCGTCCACCCCCTTCTGCATCAATATGGCGGCCATCGGTTTGCCGACGATGTTGCTGCGTCCGACGACGACCACGTGCTTTCCGGCGACGTCTATGCCGTAGGAAGAGAGCATCACGCGGATACCGTACGGCGTGGCTGGCAAGAAACCGTCCTCCTCCCCGATGAGCATCTTGCCCACGTTGGTCGGGTGGAAGCCGTCCACGTCCTTCTTCGGGTCTATGGCGGCGATGACCTTTCCAACGTCGATATGTCGGGGCACCGGAAGTTGAACCAGAATGCCATGCACCTTAGGGTCCCGGTTCAGATAGTCTATCTGCTGCAGAAGCGCGTCCTCGCTGAGGTCGGCCGGTTTCCGCACGGTGAGAGAGTACATGCCGAGGTCCTGGCAGGCCTTTCCCTTCATGGTCACGTAGGAAACTGAAGCTGGGTCATCCCCGATGATCACGACCGCCAGTCCGGGAACGACGCCCTTCTCCTTCAGCGCGGCGATCCTGACCGCCAAATCCTTCCTGATGCGGTCGGCGACCTCCTTGCCCTCTAAAAGTCTTGCGCCCATTTGCTGACCAGGATTCTTGATGCCTTAGCCGTATTAAAGAATTGCCGGGCGATAAACCATTTTAAGCTCGGTCTGGATATCGGTTCTCAAGGTAGTGCATGAAGAGCAATATCGAGATCTCCCAAGAGGCCAAGGTGCTCCCGATCGACCAGATAGCCGTTCAGCTCGGGATCGCTGAAGAGGAGCTCGTTCCCTACGGCAGGTACATTGCCAAGGTTCCGCTCTCCGTGCTCAAGCGTTACGATGACCGCCCGAACGGGAAGCTCATCCTGGTCACGGCCATCACCCCCACTCCGGCCGGTGAAGGCAAGACCGTCACCACCATCGGTCTGGTCGAGGCCCTGGGAAAACAGGGCCACAAGGTCATGGGAGCGATACGTGAGCCATCCCTTGGTCCAACGTTCGGATTGAAGGGAGGCGCCACCGGCGGCGGTCTCGCCCAGGTCTATCCCATGTGGGACATCGACCTTCACTTCACCGGCGACATCCACGCCGTGGGCGCCGCCCACAACCTTCTTTCCGCCATACTGGAGAACCACATCGCCATGGGGAACCAGCTGAACATCGATCCCACACGCATCTTCCTGAAGAAGGCCATCGACATGAACTGCCGGGAGCTGCGCAACATCGTCGTCGGCCTAGGCGGACGCAAGGAAGGCGGGATACCGCACGAGAGCGGCTTCATAATCACCGTGGCCTCGGAGATAAGCGCCATATTGGCTTTGACGTCGGGAATGACCGACCTCAAGGAGCGTCTGGGGCGGATCTTGGTCGGCTACACTTACGATAATCAGCCGGTGCGAGCCCGGGACCTGGGCTGCGTCGGAGCAATGGCAACTTTGCTCAAGGACGCCATCCACCCCAACCTGGTGCAGACCTTGGAGGGGCAGCCGTTCTTCATTCACGGTTTCCCGTTCGCCAACATAGCGCACGGAAACAGCTCCATCATCGCCACCAAGTACGCTTTGAAACTTGCGGACATGGTCGTTACCGAAGCGGGTTTCGGTGCCGACCTGGGGGCGGAGAAGTTCTTCGACATCGTTTGTCGGAACGACGGATTCCGACCGAACTGCGCCGTTCTCGTTTGTTCCATCAAGGCCCTCAAGATGCACGGGGGCTGTCCCCTGAAGTCCGTGGGATGCGAGGACCTGGACGCCTTGCAAAAAGGCTTCTCCAACCTGGACAAGCACATCGAGAACCTGCGCCACTTCGGAGTTCCGATCGTGGTGGCCATCAATCATTTCCCGGCCGATACGGAGGAAGAGGTGCGCACGATCAGGGAGCATTGCCGCGCGATGGGCGTGCGTTGCGCTCTTTCTGAGGTGTTCGAAAAGGGCGGCGCCGGCGGCCAGGAGCTGGCCGATCAAGTTACGGAAGCGATCGAAAAGGATGAAAGCGATTTCCGCTTCCTGTACGACACGGAGCTCCCGATAAAGGAAAAAATAAGGATAATCGCCACCGAGATGTACGGCGCCCAGGTCGTGGAGTACGAGACGGCCGCGCAGAGGCACCTGCGGGTGATCGAGGAGTCCGGACAGGGCAACTTCATGGTATGCATGGCCAAGACCCAACTATCACTTACCGATAAACCGCAAATGAAGGGTGCGCCGACCGGCTGGGAGCTGACCATCAGGGAGATATTCGTGTCCGCGGGGGCTGGTTTCGTCGTTCCGATATGCGGACGCATAATGCTGATACCCGGGCTGCCGTCGCAGCCATCGGCGCTAGGCGTAGACATCGATGAGGACGGAAAGATCACCGGCCTGTACTGAGAATCGCCTGGGCGATGCTAATCCCGACCTCGGCCAGGTCTTCGGCCGGCAGCGTTCTCGCTCCTCCTGCCTCGAAGAGCATGACCGCTTTTCCTGGTACCTCATCATCGCCCTGCCAGGCCGCGATGGCGATCTTCAATCGAGGGAAGGCCTGGATCATGATCGCCGCGTCCCCCAGATCGAACTTCGTTCCACCGAGCGCAGCACCGTCCTTCAGCAAGGCGTCCGGGGATCTACCGTAACGCTCCGCCAACGGCATCAGCGCACGTTGCCTGAAAGCCTCGGCGAACGGGCGTCCCGTGGGGATAACGTCAAAAGAGGTCCACTCCTCATCCCTCTTCCAGGTCAGGCATCCTTTCAGATGATGCAATGTCGCCAGTCCCCATCCACCACCTAAAACGTCCGGGGCGGTCAAGCATCGATCGGCCAGATCGACGACTGTCTCCTGTCCCACGGTCTGCAGTACCAGCTCCCGGCCCCGCAGATCTGCTTTTGAAGCGGAGGCCAGTTCTTTGTCCGGGATCCCGGCGATGGAATCCCAGGCCAGCATGATCGCCTGGCGGTAAGCGGGATTACAGGGCATCCTTCCTCCGCAGGTGGTCGGCAATGCTGACGAGCTCGCATCCTGAACGCTCGATATGCTCCAGCAGCGATCTCAGGTCCGCGATTCCCTTCTCCACATCATCTGATGTACGGAGGCCCGAGCAGTAGCTCTCCACCGGATGCCAGGAATGAGTGGCAATGACCAGCAGACCCTCTTGGAACCCGTCTGCCAGGTCCAGATAGTCGGATATCGGTCGTTTTCCCTCGTGATACGGCCAAAGATAGGAGACGATCCTCTTTCCCCGGCCGTCCCGGGACCAGCACACTGGCACCTCCGGCAGTCCATTTTTATTGCGGTAAGGACGAACCTGGCCATCCGACAGTTCCGCCGTTTCCGAGGAGTCATACAGGAAGGTCCTAGCATGCAGCTCGTCCAGAAGAACGTCCGTCACTCTCTGGTACGGCGCGCGGAAACCTCGCTCTTCCTTTCCGAAGACCCGGTCCAGGACCCCGGTCCCCCTTTCCAGGACGGCACGCGTGCTCTGCCTGTCCAATGGTAAACCGGTCTCCTTTCCAGCGAAGTCCTCGTGATCGTAACCGTGCAGCGCCACCTCATGCTTTTTCATCAGGCCTTTGAGGTCCATGCTCTCCGAGAGAACTTCCGCCGTCCGACCTTCCCAGAAGAACGTCCCCTTGATGCCCATCTCTTCCAGGAGACCGGCCATCAGCGCCAGGCCCTTGGCAGACGAAGAAAAGCGGGGGAGCTTTCCCCCGTTGGAGATGGAGCATAGCTCCCCTTGACAGGCCAGGTTGACATCCCGGTCCACGTCCACGGTGAAGGCCACGGCGCGCACGTGGGTATATCCTGCGGCCAGGACTTAAACGGTATGGTGCACCGCAAAAGTTTTTAATATCTGGCTAATGCTGGCAAATCTGTGATGGACGCCCTCTCCGGACCACATGGACCAGCCTCTGCGCCAGGCACTTTCTTCATACCATCAGAGGGGGCGAGGGCATAGCCAAAGTGGTGGTCCTCGGCGGCGGCCCGTCCGGACTGGCCTGCGCGGCGGAACTGGCCGAAAGAGAGGTGAGCGTCGTTTTGCTGGAAAAGCGCGAGACGCTGGGCGGAAGGGTCCAGGACCTGTCCTGCAAAGGCTTCGTTCATTGTCGTCAATGCGACGTCTGCCGGGTGCACCGCCTGCGATCGCAGGTTCTCTCGTCCGAACTGATCTCGGTGCACACCCTGGTGGAGCTGGAGCAGGTGGAGCGCAACAACGGGCGTTACCGCTTCGATCTGGTGCGCCCGAAGGAGGCCATCGATGTTGGAAGGTGCTCTCGTTGCGGCAAGTGTACGGAAGCCTGCCCGACCGGAGCCATGACCAAGGTGGCCGGCAGGATCCGATTGAACCGGAACGCATGTCGCTCCATCCATGGGCTGGAATGCGAGAGGTGCGTGAGCGTCTGCCCGACCGGTTCCATCGACCTCTTCGGGGAAGAGCATCTCAGCGTGAACGGGAGCGCGGTGGTGGTAGCGACCGGTTCGTTGGAGTTCCCTGCCTCCAAGGATAAACGCCTGGGATATGGCGAGGTTCCCGGGGTCATCACCTCCATGGAACTGGAATCCTTCCTGGAAGGGAGAAGGGATGCGGACATCGGGAACGGGAAGGAGGTGGCTTTCATCCTCTGCGTCGGCTCCCGCTCCTCCGGGATGGGAACTGAAAAGTGCTCCTCGGTCTGCTGCAAATACTCCCTCCGTCAGGCGTTGGCCCTCAAGGAGCGGTTCCCTAAGCTTTCGATCACCATGTTCATGATGGACTGGCGGGGATTGAGCTCGGACGACGAGCTCCTCCGGGAGCTGGCGACCACTGACGTACAGGTGGTCCGCTCTCGCCCGGCCGAAGTGCTAGCCGAGGGCGGCCGTCCCTCGGTGCGCTATGCTTCCGGGAACGATATCATTTGTCAGAACTTCGATTCCGTAATTCTCTCGGTCGGGTTGGTGCCCGATCTGGAAGATGATACCTTATCGCAGCTGGCCATTCCCCGGGACCCCTGGGGAGACCTGCAGGACGATAACTGCTCCGACCGCGGGATATTCCTGGCCGGGAGCTGCCGTGGCTCAAAGGACATAGGCCATTGCGTGGCCGACGGCATCCTGGTCGCTCAGCAGGTCATGAAGCATCTGGAGGCGGACCATGAGTGAGCCGATGAAGGCGGCGGTGTTCATCTGCCGGGCGCATGGGGCCAATCTGGTCGCTTACCGGGGTCTCATGAAGCATCCTCGGGTCGGACACTCCGAGATACTTCCTAGATGCTGCTCTACCGAGGGCCGGGACCTGATACAGCTTCACCTTCTCGGCCTGACGACGCAGGCGCTCCTGGTCCTAGGCTGCGCCGCCTCCGAACTGAAGAGGTACCAGGACCTGGCCGCCCTGGCCGGGATACCTCCGACCCGAGTGGCGGTGGTGCCGTTCCAGGTCAGGACCGCTCACGCCGCCGAGCTTGCCTTGGCCAAAGTACTGGACGAGCGGGAGGCCAAGTTCTCCGCCGAGGCGAGGAGCGACGAGCTATTGCTGGTCGGAGAAGGGATCTCCGCGGACGCCGCGTATGAACAGGCGTTGGCCGAGGGCCTCAAGGTCGTGCGTCTGGCTCCGGAAGAGGTCGACTGGAACGAAGCGCGGCTCACCGGGGGAAGGGGCAATTTCGTCCTGGAAGCGGGAGAGGTGCTTCACCAGTTCGGTCACGCCCTTCTCTCGTTCGATCCGATGGTGATAATTGACAGGACTGGCCTGGGGGAGGGCGACGCCGTGGTGGCCTTGGCCGGAGGCGAGGAATGCCTTCGTTCTTTCGTTTCAGAGCTTGAGGGCGCCCTGTCCAAGGGCGGCAAGGTCTACGCCGTCGTCCAGGAGACGCCGTTCTCCGGAGTTGCCGAGATAGTGTATCGGGACCTCCAGTTGCGTGGCGTGGTCTTTCTCAGAACGTCAGAGATCGAGGTCCAGGGCGCTTCGGTCACCGTGAACGATGAACATCTTGGACGTCCGGTCAAGATCTGGACCGGAGAGCTGGTCACCGTTCGATCTTCGCGCCCCAAGGCGGCCGACGAGGTGCTGAAGGTCTTCGGAATGCCATCATCCCGCAGATCGATAGGCATCGTACCGGGCGACAGCGGCGTGCCTGGCATATTCCTATGCGGTTCGGCTCTGTCCGCTCATCACGAGGGCGACCCGGCCGGGATGGCCAGGGCGATCGTCTGCTCTCTCGTCAAGGACATCGGTTCACCGCTTCCCAGGGTCCCGATCGCCGTGATAGACCAGGAGAGGTGCTCGAAATGCCTCACTTGCTTGCGCGTCTGTCCGTACGGCGCTCCCTATTTCAGCGGAGAGGGCCTGTCCATATCCGCCGAGAGATGCCAGGGCTGCGGTCTATGCTTATCGATGTGCCCGAGCCTGGCTATTGAGATGCCGCCCTCGGACCTCCGGGCAGAGGCCGGAAGCGTCAAGATGGGAGGGGGTCTGAAATGATCGTCTGTTACTGCTGTTCCCGCTCCGGAATGCCTGCGGCGCTCCTAGCGTTGGAGGAAGGAGGGCTGGACGACGTCATCGTCAGAGAGGTCCCCTGCGCCGGTTCCGTCGAGCAATGGGAGGTGCTTCGCTCATTCCGTCAGGGAGCGGAGGGCGTTCTTATCGTCGGCTGCCTGTTGGAGAACTGCGCCCATCACTACGGCAGCGAGGTCGCCGCCCGCCGGTCCTTGATCCTGGAAAGGACCGTGCAAGATATCGGATTGACCAAGGGCAGGGTGGCCATGGTCCACCTGGCCGAGCAACAGTCCGCTCGTTTCCGGAGGGCGGTAGAGGAAATGCGCGCTACCATAAGGGAGCAAGGGGGTCAAGCATGATAATCGCCGAGAGGAAGCCGCTGCCCGAGGTCCTGGGGATGCTGGACGGTTCGAACGAGATACTGGTACTGGGATGCAGGTCCTGTACGGCCATCTGCCTGGCGGGAGGGGAGAAGGAATCCAGAGCGTTGTCCGAGGCGTTGGCGTTGCATTCCGAGCTCAAGGGCAAGGGCTGGAAGGTCGATACGCTAACAGTGGAAAGGGCCTGCGAGAAGGAGTTCCTGACCCCCCTGAACGGATTCAAGGGCACCGTGGTCAGCATGGCCTGCGGCGTCGGAGCGCAGGTGGTGCAGGACCACGGTCCCGAAGCCATGGTCGTCCCGGGAGTGAACACCTCCAACATGGGGGCCCCGGAAGGCATGGGCGTGTTCGTGGAGAAATGCGCCGGCTGCGGCGACTGCATAATTCATCTCACGGCGGGGATCTGTCCGATCGCCCGCTGCGCCAAGAGCCTGCTGAACGGACCTTGCGGAGGAAGCCAGAACGGTCTCTGCGAGGTGTCGAAGGAAACGCCCTGCGCCTGGGACCAGATAATCAGGTCACTGGAACGCAGCGGAAGGCTTGACCTGCTCAACGTCAACATCCCCCCTAAGGACTGGAGGGCCAGTCGCAACGGCGGTCCGAGGCGCGTCGTGAACCAGGAGGCGCTGCCTGGAGCGGCGCAGAATGGATGGAGGGGCGAACCATGAGCGTATCTCAACTGCAGGGAACGCTCGACGCGGGCAAGTTCGCCGTCACCGCCGAGATCGGTCCTCCTCGTTCATGCGAGGTGGACAAGCTTCGTCAAATGGCTCGCCTGCTCAAGGGCAGCGCTCACGCCTTCAACCTGACGGACAATCAAGCGGCGAACGTGCGTATGTCCAGCATCGCCTCTTCCGTGATATGTCTCCAGGAGGGCCTGGAGCCGGTCATGCAGATGACCTGTCGGGACCGCAACCGCATCGCCATGCAGAGCGACGTCATCGGCGCCAGCGCGCTAGGCATCAGGAACGTGCTGTGCATCAGCGGCGACCATCAGGTGTTCGGAAACCATCCCCAGGCCAAGAACGTCTATGACCTCGACTCCATCCAGGAGCTGATGGTCCTGCGCAATCTGACCAAGGGGAACAACTGGTCCGGCGAGACGCTCCCGGAACCGCCGCAGCTCTATCTCGGGGCGGCGGTGAATCCGTTCGCCGACCCCTTCGAGTTCCGCGTGACCCGGTTGGGGAAGAAGGTGGACGCCGGGGCGCAGTTCGTGCAGACCCAGTGTGTCCTTGACGTTGAGCGTTTCAAAAAGTTCATGGGCCTGGTGGTGGAGAAGGAGCTTCATGAAAAGGTCCACATAATCGCCGGGGTCATCCCGCTGCGCTCCCACAAGGCCGCGCTCTTCATGAAGAACAAGGTGGCCGGGATGAGCGTTCCAGACGAGCTCGTCGACCGCTTGAGGAGATCGTCCGATCCTAAGGAAGAGGGCATTCGCATGTGCGTGGAGATGATGAACGAGCTGTCGTCCATCAAAGGCGTTCACGGGGTGCACATCACCGCCATCGCCTGGGAGGACATCATCCCCCGCCTGGTCGAAGAGGCGGGCATCAGGCCTTGAGGCGATGGAGAAGAAGGAGCGATCAACCGCCCGCTGCCGCCGCTCCGGAGGCCGCCGCCGCGTCCTCGGTGACCATCACCGCCAGGTACCATCCCAACGTAACGAGTAGCGCGATATCCCGGTGGCTCAGGCCAGCCGGGGATATGTGCACCTCTCCACTGTGCTTGAACGCGGCCATTTTTTTATTCAGGGAGAACATGTGCGCCCCGCGATGATCGGTCACCTCGTAATCGAAGCGGGACATGGCCACCCGGGTGAACGTGAATCGCTGGGCGTTGGTGAAGACCAGCTCTCCATTTCCTTTCCAATCCATAGTCATTTTAGCGTGCTCCATCTCGAACTCCTGTCTTCGCACGGTTATGAACGGGTGCAGGAAGCCACCGCGTTTGAAGGAGTAGCGTCCCTCGCGGGAGATGGACAGGCCGGTGGAGCGGAAGGCCTGCGGCCACTCCAAAGTGGCGTAAACGGTCTCACCAGAGACCAGACGATGCATCCGTTGGGTCCACTTGGGCTGCTCCCATCTCAACGACGGAACGTCGATGCTCCCCAGGTCACCGGTCATGGTTAAGATATTTCACAGCGGGGCATATCATTATTTGCTATTCAGGCGCAGAATGCAAATACCTCCTCCTTCCCTCCCTAGGGCATGAGCGACGTGGCCGCCGATATGAAGCCCATTGACGAAAAGTGGTTGAAGGAAGCTAAGAAGCGATTCGCCTCTCCCTTCATGGGTTCCAACTACGGTCACATCCCGGTCGATCCGATGATGCTGTCCCACGCCGCGATTTCCAACGGCCACACCATTCGGGAGTTCTACGAGAACCCCGAGCAAGGGGCGCATTGGGTGGCCGCCGCCATGCAGTCCTATGACCTTTTGCCGATAACCCACTGGTACTACTCCTTGCCCTGGTTGACGGAAATTGGCATGGAGGCGCAGTACATGGACTGGATGCCCCCGGTGCCTAAGGCGCCGTTGATATTCGATCCATCGCAGGTGGAGGAACTTGCCGTTCCCAGCAAGGAGGAGCTTTTGAAGGGCGCCACGCTTGACCAGCTGTTCCGTTCCAACGACTATGTCAAGAAGCACCTTCCGGAGATGTTCTCGCCCATCGCCATCGCTACCGATATCACGGGCAGCGGGGCGCAACTGGTGGGAGTTGACAATTTCATAATGTGGACGCTGCTGGAACCGGAGCTCGCCCACGTCCTGGTCCGCCTGTACATGGAGACGGCGGCGGCCGGAGCGGGGCTCATCGCCGAGCGTTACGGCGACGCGGCCATCACCACTGGTTCCGTGCTCGGCAACAACGACATCTTCTCCGACGACATGGTCCGGGAGTTCTCCGGGAAGTACCTGAACGAGTTCGTGACCAAGTGCTTCGACAACGGCGCCGGGCCGCAGGTGTTCTACCACTTCTGCGGGAACCATGAGACTGACTACAAGGTGCTGAAGGAAGAGATCGTGTGGTCCCCAGTGACGGTCGTTCACGTCGGATACAAGGGCCGAGAGGTGTTCCCCTCCGACCTGTTGATCCAGGAGTTCGGCGGTTACGCTACCTGCATGGGCACCGTGGACACCAAGCTGATGTTGCACGGAACGGAGGAGCAGGTGTACGAGCAGGCCAAGACGCAACTGCTCAAGGGCCGCAGTTGTTCCTCCGGTTACATACTGGGAACCGCTTGCGAAGTGCCTCCGTTCACCCCGCCGGAGAACATCCGGGCGCTCAACCGAGCGGCCAAGGACTTCGGCACTTACGGGACCTGGTAATGCGCTAGATAGTTTAATTATCCATTCAACTGAATACTGTTCGGGGAAGCGAATGGAGGAATGGCAGGCTACCACGGTCCAACGGTGGGAGTCGGAACGCGCTTCGCATCCGACCGTCGCCGAGATCGGACAATGGGAGCGAACCGTGGCCGATATCCGTGTACGTTACAAACTGGCCGAGGACCGCAAGGAGCGTGCCGAGCTCTGCCACCGTCTCGCCATATCCTACATCAAGATGGAGGATTACTCCCAGGCCATGACCTGGGTCGATCTCGGTCTGGCCGAGGGCTCCGAGGATCGGGTCCGTGATCTCCAGGAGGACATGGCGCTCATTCTGTACCTTCAGGACAGAAAGGAAGAGGCCATAGCGATACTGGACGAGTTGGCTCCCAAGGCCCCTATTTACTCCCAGACCACCGCTCCCAAGCGCATCAAGCCGAGAGCGCCGGAAGGAGCGATGCTCAACCTAGTATGCCCTCATTGCGACGGTGAGGTCCCCTACGGGCAGTTGAGGTGCCCAGGCTGCGGGGCGAAGGTGGATGACAAGTTCGCCCTGGTCCGGTCGACGAAGGAAGGCCGAAAGGTCATACCAAGAGAAGAGATAGAAACGCACCGCACAAAGGAGTTCTCAATATTCCTGACCGATTTCACCGTCGACTACGATGACCCGGCGAATTTCCTGACCGCGCACCGGGTGAGGTTCATGGGCGGGGAGATGGTCACGGTCACCGAAAGGTCATGGTACATCTGGATCGGGTCATTCCTTCTGATCTTCTTCTATCTGGTGTTCGGCGCCCTGCTGTGGTCTCTGCTCAGCATCGCCAGCCCTCCAGGCCCACTCCTCTTCGTGACGGTCATGGCGGCGGCGATCCTCCTGCCCGTCACGATATTCTTCCTTTACGTCGTCTTCCCCAACTTCCTGGGGAACGCGATAGACTTTCCAATACTCCGGGGCTAGGGCTGAGCCAGGTTCCCTCAGGCCCTGAGAAAATCGTCGCAGTAGAGCTTCTCTGACTTCAGAAGCTCGCCAGCCTTGATGATGGCCATAAGTTCGGCGTCCTGCACGTCCACGATCGCCGCGTCAAGACCGGCGCCCATTAGCATAGCCAGGAACGTCCGGTTCAGCAGGCTTCTCTCCTTCCCTCCGTTGGAGACGTTAGAAAGTCCGACCACCGTTCGCGGTGCGGGATCGTTCAACGTCTGGAAGAGATGCATGGCCTTGATGACCTTCATGGCCTGGTCCTGGGCGGCCTTCATGGGCATGACCAAGGGGTCCAGCATCAGCCGGTCGGGCATGATCTCGTACTCCATGGCCGTGGTCATCATCAGCATGGCCATCTCCGCCCTCGACTCGGCGTCGTTCGGTACCCCGCGCTCGTCCATGGTCAGGCATATCACGTCCGCGTCGTGCTCCCTGGCCAACGGAAAAAGTGCCTGCATCTTCTTCATTTCCGCCGTCGTCGAGTTGATGATCAGCTTGTTGCGGCAGGCCTTCACACCGGCGGTCATGGTCTTGATGCCCGGGGTATCGATGCACAGCGGGAGGTCGGAGACCTCTTGAACGGTTCGCACCAGCCAATCCATGGCCGCCGGGCCGTCGTCCCTTCCCGGGCCGACGTTGAGGTCCAAGGCTTGCGCTCCGCACTCCATCTGCTGGACGGTGTGCTGTTGGATGAACTTCTCGTCCCTGGCGTCTATGGCCCGTCCGACCGCGGCGAACAGTCCGTTTATCCTCTCGCTGATGACCAACATCTCGGTTCAAAAGGCTATGGCTACGGACGGTTTTAAGCGTTCCCGCCCTTCCCGACCGTCCCTCCGATGATAATTTATGATGAACGAACAAAGTGATATGGCCAGTCGCCCGGTGATTCCTATCGGCTATCGCTATCTTTAATACGGATTGAGCAATATACCCCTGGCATACCATCTTTCGTGGTGTGCCCATCCCACTGAAGGAATTCTCATGGTCAAGGTCGAAAGGGCGGTCATCAGCGTCTCGGACAAGGACGGTATAGTAGATTTTTGCAAGGGGCTAAGCCAGCTGGGCGTGGAGCTGATCTCCACTGGCGGCACGGCCAAGCTGCTGTCCGCTAACGGTCTGAAGGTCGTGGGGATATCCGACTACACCGGTTCCCCGGAGATGATGGACGGTCGCGTGAAGACGCTGCACCCGGCCATCTTCGCTGGACTACTGGCCAGAAGGGATTCCCCGGAGCACATGCGCCAGTTGAGCGAAGCGAAACTGAAGCGCATCGACATGGTGGTCGTGAACCTGTACCCGTTCCGGGAGACCGTTCTAACCAAGGGCGACGACCTGGACGAGGTCATCGAGAACATAGACATCGGCGGCCCGTCCATGATCAGGGCGGCGGCCAAGAACTCCGACTCCGTGGCGGTCGTCACCGACCCGCGCCACTATTCCGCCTTACTGGAAGAAATGAAGGCCAACGGCGGCGAGATATCGAAACCGACCTTGCGCAAGCTCATGCTGGAAGCGTTCCGCTCCACCGCCTATTACGACTCGCTCATCGCCTCCCACCTGGGCTCGGAGTTCGGGGACCAGGGTTTCCCGGAAACCTACAGCATGGGGCTGGAGAAGCGCCAGGACCTCAGGTATGGCGAGAACCCGCAACAGACCGCCGCGTTCTATGTCGACCCTTTCGCCAAAGGCGTGTGCGTCTCTCGCTCCGAACAACTGCACGGGAAGGAACTTTCATTCAATAACATCCTGGACCTCGAGTCCGCGTTGGAACTGGTCCGGGAGTTCGAGAGGCCCACGGCCATAGTCATCAAGCACACCAATCCCTGCGGGGTGGCGTCCGCCGACACCATATCGGAGGCTTTCACCCGCTCCTATGCCGTTGACCCGCTAGCGGCGTTCGGTTGCGTCATCGGCTTCAATCGCAACGTCGATGTCGCTACGGCCACGGACATCTCCCAGCACTTCGTGGACTGTGTCATAGCTCCCGATTACGAGGCCGACGCCTTGGAGATATTGAAGAAAAAGAAGAACATCCGGCTTCTCAGGACGAACGCCCCAATCACTCTGGACACCGCTCCCGAGTGGCGTATGAAGCGCATCAAGGGCGGACTGCTGGTGCAGACCAACAAGTTCGTGCCCGTCACCGCCAAGGACCTCAAGGTCGTTACTACCCGCGCCCCGACCGAGGAGGAGATTCACGGTATGCTCTTCGCCAACAAGGTGTGCAAGCATGTGTGGTCAAACAGCATCATCCTGGCCAAGGGTGAGACCGTGGTCGGCATCGGCGCCGGGCAGATGTCCCGCGTCGACTCCTCGATGATCGCCGCGCACAAGGCCGGGGAGAACGCCAAGGGAAGTGTGATGGCATCAGACGCCTTCTTCCCCTTCCGGGACGGCATAGACACCGCCGCCAGGGCCGGGGTTACGGCGATAATACAGCCAGGCGGTTCCATACGCGATCAGGAGTCCATCGACGCGGCCAACGAGCACGGAATGGCCATGGTGTTCACCGGAGTGAGGCTCTTCAGGCACTGACCGGATCAATCGTGATGGTCTTCTCGGCAGTTGATGGTGCAGCCGTTGGCAGGGCAAGCCTCCGTCTCTATCTGGATGGTGGCGTGACCGATATGGAAACGCTCCTCCAGCATCCTTTCCAGATCATGGATGACCGGTGAACAGGCACTGACCTGCTGATCCTCGACGACAACGTGGCCGCTAAGGGCATAAACACCCGACGAAAGCGTCCAGACGTGTAGATCGTGCACCATTTTCACACCGTTGACGGAGTTCATGGCTTCCTCAACCTCCTTGAGCTCGATGTGCTTGGGGACCGCCTCCAGCAATATCGACACCGATTGCGAGATGAGGCGGTACGCGCCGACAATTATGATGACCGCAATGGCCAGTCCGATGATGGCGTCCGCTTCCTGCCAGCCGAAGAACCGAATCAGCAACGCCGCGACAATGACCCCGAACGAAGAAAGCAGGTCGCCCATCATGTGCAGGGAAGCGCCACGCACGTTCAGGTTCTCCTTGGAGCCCCGATGCAGAAGCGATATTCCCAGCAGGTTCGCCATCATTCCGATGACGGCCACGACGAGCATGAGGTCGGCGTCCACCGATGTGGGATCGGAGAGCCGGCCCAGGGCTTCGTGTATCACCAGCAACGATATCCCGACCAGGGCGATCCCGTTCACCAGCGCGACAAGTATCTCCGCCCTCAGGAATCCGTATGTATGACGTTCCGTGGCCTGACGGGCGGCCACCAGTGAAGCTCCTAGGCTGAGGCCCAGCGCCAGCACGTCAGTGAACATGTGACCGGCGTCACTGAGCAATGCCAGGCTACCGCTGAGCAAGCCACCGACCAACTCCACCAGGGCGAAGGCGGCGGTGATGACCAAGGCGTACGTCAGCATCTTGGTCGAACCTCCGCGGTGGTCGTGCCCATGCTCCATGCTCATCCTGACCGCAGTCTTGCCCTAAATCATTTTCAGGGTGGCTTGCGAGAGCTTTTATTAACGCAGGAAGGGATTCGCTCGGGATGAGCCCCCAGGTGACCTTCCATCCCAAAGGCCGCAGCATCGAAGCTCCAGTGGATACCAACCTTCTGGAGGCGGCAATCCTAGCCGGAGTGGAGATCAACAGCGCCTGCGCCGGAAAAGGTGTCTGCGGACGCTGCCGGGTGGTGGTCGAGGGGGACGTGGACTCTCAGAACACCCCTCGCATAACCGAGGAGGATAGGTCGAACGGCTACCGCCTGGCATGCCTGTCCAAGGTCAAAGGGGATTGTATCGTCTTCGTCCCCGAAGAAAGTCAGCTCAAGCCTATGCAGATAGTCGGTGGAAAGGTGAGCACCGATCTGAAGCAGATCTCCCCCCTGGTGAGGGCGATCTACGCCAAACTGCGTCCTCCGACCTTGCAGGACAACGACGCCGACCTAGAGCGCCTGTTGAAACAACTGGGTTACGAGCCTGGCGCGCTGGAGGTGCCTCTCTCCCTGCTCCGGGAACTGCCCAGGGCCATAAGGGAAGGGGAATGGACGGTGACCGCGTTCCTGGACGGCAACATACTGGTGGACGTCCTGCCTTGGAACGTCGTCTCCCGGAACTTCGGGGTGTCAGTGGACATCGGCACCACTACGGTCGCCCTGCAACTGGTCGATCTCAGCACCGGGGAGATGATCTCGCAGGTCTCCGATTACAACCGCCAGCTGATGTACGGCGAGGATGTGCTGGCGCGGATCATGTATAGCGAGGACCACGGGCTCGAGCGCCTCCGGCACACGATAGTTGACACCATCAACCACATGCTGGCCCGGGTGTGCAATACCGGGGATGTCTGCGTCGGCAAGGGCAAGAAGGTCTGCGCCGAGGAGATCATGGCCGTTAGCGTGGCCGGCAATACCACCATGATGCACATGCTGCTCGGCCTGGACCCCAAGTGCATACGTTACGCGCCTTACACGCCGGTCACGAACCTATCACCGCGGATCAACGCCAGCGAGCTTGGTCTGAACGTCAACCCCCGGGCCTCGGTGCACCTGGTGCCCGGACGCGCGAGCTACGTCGGCGGCGACGTCGTAGCGGACGTGGTGGCCAGCGGAATGGCCAGGAACGAAGGTATCAGCCTGCTCATCGACGTGGGAACGAACGGGGAGATAGTCCTCGGCAACAATGATTGGCTTTTAGCCTGTTCCGCCTCCGCCGGTCCGGCGTTCGAGGGCGGCGAGGTCTGCCACGGCATGCGCGCCGGCGATGGGGCGATCGAAAAGGTCTCCCTGAAGGGCGGCGTGGAGTACAGCACCATCGGAAAGGTCCGTCCCAAAGGGATTTGCGGCTCCGGGCTGATAGATCTGCTGGCGCAGTTGTTCCTTACGGGTGTATTGGACAAGAAGGGCCACCTGCAGCCCTCGGAACGCGTCAGGGATGGCGAGTTCGGAAAGGAGTACGTTCTGGTCTATTCCAAGGACGTGGAGAGGGACGGCTACGACGTCAAGGCCACCGGCATGAGCTGCTGCCCCACGGACAAGGTGGAGAGACGCAGAGATATCACGGTCACCGAGGAGGACATCGCCAACATCGTGCGCACCAAGGCGTCCCTATATGCAGCGGCGGAGGTGCTGCTGGACACCGCCGGTATTGATTTCACCGACCTGGAGCGGGTGTACATCGCCGGCGGGTTCGGTCATCACATCGACCTCGATAACGCGGTGGCGATAGGTCTATTGCCGGACCTGCCCCGGGAACGCTTCACCTTCCTAGGGAACGCCTCACTGGACGGGGCCAAGCTTTGCCTTCTCTCTCAGGAAAAACGAGAGGAGGCGCTGGCGGCGCATCGGGCGATGACCTACGTGGAGCTATCGACAGATCAACGCTTCTTCGACCGTTTCTCGTCCGCGTCCTTCCTGCCGCACACCGACCTGAGCAGATTTCCGTCGATCGAGCAAATCAGAGGATGACGTCGAAGCCGTTGCCTACTACCTTGACCCGGGGAAGATGCTTGCGCGCTATTCGTCCGAGCCTCATCATGGTCTCCTGGTCCGGTCCCGGGTTGTATATGCCGGCATAGCCCACGTCGTTCTGGCTGGACATGAACTGGATGAGGTGCAGCTCATCCACGTAGCCCTTGAGGTCCTTGGCCATTCTTTCCACCGTATCCTCTGTGTATCGCTCGGGAATGACGCGCAATGTGGCCCGCACCCTCGAACCTTTCATTATCTCCAGCGTCCGCCGCAACTTCTCCTGTTGCTCCTTCGCCTTCTCCATATCGTATATGGTGAGCTTCGTCAGCAGCTCAGGCTCGTCGAGGGGCGCCTTCAGCTCCAGGACGAAGCGGGTGACCTTGTCCTTGGCGGCGGCTACGAAATCTGGATCGTGCCCGGTGGTCTTAAGGATGACCTCCTTGCCCTTGGCCTTAAGTATTCGGATCAGTTCCAAGGCTTCCCTGCTGTGCACGGCCGGTTCCGCCCCTCCGATGAAGACGCTCCTTATCCCGTTATCGGACATGGCCAGTATTATCTTGTCCAGGTCGTAGTCCTTGTACTGCGCCGCCGTATGGGAGCAGTACTTGCACTGCATGGGGCATCCATAGAACTCGATCGAGGCGTTGGGCTTGGTCCGGTTGACCGTGATCAGCCGCATGTGATTGATATTTAGCGAAAAGGGGATAATCTTTTCCTGACAGCGTTGAAATATTTTCATTAGGATGCAGTTACGTGAACGGGAAAAAGGTCCAGGAGATATTCGGTAAGAGGGCCGAGGGCTATGTGAAAAGCGCCTCTCACGCCGATAAGGAAGTTCTCGAGCGCGTTGGTGAGATGTGCGGGGACCTTCATGACAAGCTCGCTCTGGACGTGGCCACGGGGACGGGACATGTGGCCATGCATCTGGCACCGGCTGCCGGAACGGTGATCGGCCTGGACCTCACCCGCCGTATGTTGGAGGTCGCCAGGGAAGAGGCGGTCAAGCGATCGATTTCGAACATCGCATGGCTGAGGGGCGACGTCCGCTCCCTGCCCTTCCCCGACGGCTCGTTCCATGCGGTCACCTGCCGCCGGGCACCGCATCACTTCCCTGATATCAACAAAGCGTTGAAGGAGATGGCCAGGGTGCTCAAGGACGACGGGGTCATGGTCATAGACGACCGCAGCGTTCCGGACGATCCTGAGGTCGACCGAACCATGAACCATCTGGACCTCCTCCATGACCGCTCTCACGTTCGTGAGTACGGACGGAGGGAGTGGGAGGAGATGCTGGGCGAGGCCGGTCTTGCGAACATCGAGGTGCGCGAGTACCGTCGTCATCTTGCGCTGTCCACCATGACCTGGAACGCCGAGCCTTCTGACGCTAAGGAGATCGAACGTGTGGTGTCCTCTTTGTCATCCGATCTGAAGGGGCGTATGGCCGTCGAGGAGGCGGACGGCAAGCTCTTCATCGACCAGTACTACATAGCCATCCGGGCCACCAAATGATTTTATAACGAGAACGATAACTCCAGGCCATGGCCTGGAACTGCGCCGCGACCGGGATAGGCTCCCTGCCGCACAAGGACCCCCAGAAGGCTCTGGACATCGTCACGGCAAGCATGAGCGAGGTCCCCTACTGGCCGCAGATGCCCTCTCTCGGTTTCGGGGAGAACATGTACGCGCAGTTCTCGTTCACTCTTCCAGGCGTGAAGGTCGACGCGCACAAGAAAAGAATAATCGTCGATCTGAACGATTACGATCCCGAGGCGTTCTACACCGCGGTGGTCACGGACGACATCGAACATTTCGCCCATCACAAGGACCACTTCCAGGGGCTGTACGCTCTCCTTGACCGGTTCAAGGGAAAGAAGCTGCCGGCGGTCAAAGGCCAGGTGACCGGTCCGGTGAGCGCCGGGCTGCAGATACTCGATCAGAACGGCAAGGCCGCCATCTACGATGAGGCGTACGGCGAGATCATACGACGAAACTTGAACATGCAGGCCAAGTGGCAGGCCAGGAAGCTCAGGGAGATATCCGACCGGCCGATCATATTCCTGGACGAGCCCTCGCTCACGCTCATCGGAACGCCCTTCGCCTCCATATCCCAACGTCAGGTGGTGGACTGGACCGACGAGGTGCTGGAGGGGGTTGACGCCATCAAGGCCATGCACTGCTGCGGGAACACCGATTGGCCGTTGCTACTTTCCACGTCCATCGACATGCTGAGCTTTGACGCTTACAACTACGCCCACACCGTTTCGCTGTTCCCGAAGGAGGTCTCGGCCTTCCTGGACCGGGGCGGCTCCATAGCCTGGGGGCTCATTCCGAACATGGAGGACCAGATCGCTAAGGAGACCGTCGGGACGTTGCTGCAGAGGTTCGAGAGCTACATGGACCTGCTCTATCGCAAGGGCATGGATTTGGACCTGGTCCTGGAGCGTTCCCTGATAACCCCGCAGTGCGGCCTGGGCGGCCTGGACGAGGCGAAGGCGGAGAGGGTGCTCGAACTGCTCAACGGAACGGTCGAGGCGATAAGGCAGCGCTACCGGCTGGGTGGCATGTCATGAGCTTCGTGGCGGCCGTGGCGGGCAAAGGTGGGGTCGGGAAGAGCACCGTGTCCGCCCTGCTGGTCCGGATACTGTCGGAAAGAGATGTAGTACTGGCCGTGGACGCCGATCCCAACAGCAACCTGGGGCAGAAGCTGGGGACGGACGTGCCGGGAACGGTAGGCCAGGTCCGGGAAGGGCTCCTGAGCAAAGGCGGTCAACCGCCCCGAGACATGAGCAAGCAGGAGTACCTGAAGCTCAAGCTGCGGGAGATACTGGCCGAAGGTCACGGTTACGACCTTTTGACCATGGGCCGCCCCGAGGGGCCGGGCTGCTATTGCTACGTGAACAACCTTCTACGCGTTTTCGTCGATCAGCTGATGGAATCCTATTCCCACGTAATAATCGACAACGAGGCGGGGATGGAGCACCTCTCCCGCCGCACGGCCAAGGAGATGGACCTTCTGGTCCTGGTGTCGGATCCCACGGCCGTGGGCGTGGCGACCGCCGTGCGACTGTCGGAACTGGCCGACGAGCTGGACCTCCAGGTCAGGAGAAAGGTCCTGCTGATCAACGGCGTCCGGTCGGGAAAGGAAAATAAGGCCGAGCAGCTGGCCAAAGGCACCGGGCTTGAGTTCTTCCTGTTGCACGATGACGAGGTCGTTCGCGACGCCTCCTCCTCTGGAATTCCGGTGAAAGGTGACGAACCTCTTGCGTCCGAGCTCAGGGAGATCGTTCCGAACCTTTTCCCTTCCAGTAGGCGAAGATGAGCGTGGCGACGACCACGGTCAAGATGATGCTCATCACCATCACCGGAAAATCGTTCGAAGGAATGTCCACCACAACGATATCGCTCAGCGGTCCCTCGCCGGCGGTGGTGCTGGCGCTCACTGCGTAATAGTACCTCTGATCGCGAACCACTTCCGTGTCATATCCGGCGGTAAAGTTGCCAGGCAGGGAATCATAGAATTCCAGCTTTCCCGACTCCGTACCCCGGTAGACGTTGTATAGCACCACAGAGACATTCCCCTCTGGCGGCTCCCAGGAGATGAAGATGCGCGCTCCTTCCCTCTCCGCCTGCAGGTTCCGAGGGGCGCCCGCCACCTCCTCCGCATGTACCATCGGCGCCATGGTTAGCGCAAAGAACATGAGGAGGAGGGCCCAAGCGAGCTTTTTCACGACATGGAATCCCCCGGTCCGATAAATAATGCTTTCAAGAAAAAAGGAAAGGAAAGGTTTGGGAAAGGGTTTACTGGAAGGTCACATCCTCGGGGTCCGGGATGGTGTAGTCGTCCAGGTTCGGCTCGAAGCACTCGAAGGTCATTATCCCCGACCATCCGGTACCGGAACCGAAGGAGCTAGCGCTTCCGGAGCTGGCGCTCCCCAGATAGCCGTCGTAGGTGACCTCCTCCCAGACCTCCTGCCCTGTCGCCTCTATGTAGATTACCAGGTAGGATATGGTGACGGTCCAGGTGATCGGCTGGGTCTCATCAGGGTTGCTATCGTGGTCGGCATAGTAGTGCACTCCGATCTGGTACGTTCCAAAGATATCATTGCTCTTCACCGTTCCAGACGAGTCGTACATCACATTACCATCCGTGGCATAGTAGTGCTCCGGACCGTATCCCCGGGTGTTGTCGAAGTCCAGGTACGGGCCGTTCGTGTCGTAGCCCTTGTTGGCGTAGTAGATGTGGCGTCCGAACGGCTCCAGCACGTGCAGGTCCACGTCACTATCGCCCTGTCCCCAGCTCATGGTCACGGTCAAAGATCCCATGGCCGCGGTGCTCTTTATCTCAGTACGATAGTAGCCAGCCCAATTGGTGAAGGTATTGCTGTCGGTGGCTAGGACGACTATGTCGTTCACGCCCTGCTTCAGCGGCACCTGCACCTTGAACGCTCCGTCGGTGACGGTGGCCTGGAACTTCTTGGAGCCTACGAACACCAGGGTCTTCTGTACCGGCGCCTGTCCTCCGTCTATGGTTCCAGTTATGGTGCAGAAGGACTCAGTGGTATCGCGTATACCGTCGGCGTTGGTGTCCATCGGGGTTTCACCTTGTTCGAAGGTACTCTCATCGGTCAGCTCGATGTTCGGGAACACCGAGTCGTCGTCGAAGCCGTCCTCCGCGCTGTCATATAGTCCCTTGTAAGCGTTCAGCGGGCTGAACACCTTGGCACCGGCATGATAGAACACGTTGAACAGCAGCGGATTGGCGGCATTGAGCCCGGATTTGAATATCTTGGAGAAGCCGGTCGTATAGTTGAACGGCATCTGCTGCTGGGCCGAGCTGGGATCCGACCCGGGGTTGTTCGGGTCGTACATGTAGAAGCGCCCGCTGTCATACTTGTAAGCAAGCACGGCATGCCCGCCCGCGCCCCAGGTCCCATTGTTGTACACGGTCTTCAGGCCGACCAGTTGCGGCTCTCCTGATATGAGCATTCCGTGAATGATGCTCAATCCGGTCTGCTTGGTAGTGGTGTTCGCCCGCTCCTCGGCGGTCATCGCACCCCAAATTCCCTGCACGCCCATCTGCACACGACTGGCTAGTTCCAGGGCGGTGGCGTCGTCCCTCCATTCGTTAAGGTTCCCCTCGCGGTACTTGTCGTAGAGGCCGGTCCCGGCGCCCTTCTGGTAGGTGTAGTACCACTTGGCGTAGCTGACCATGCCCAGGCACAGTCCTCCGCTGGCCAGGTACGATCCGTAGTTGGGTATGTACCAACCGTCTTCGGCCGGGCGGAACCCGGTGTCCACGGAAAGGCTGGACCCCGCTCCTTCCAACAGGCTCATGGCCACCTCTATGGCCACGAACTGCGAGAACGTCGAGGCCTGGAAAGTAATGGTGTTCTTGGCGAGGTTCTGGGATATGAACCCGGTCGGTTCGAAGTGGTCCCGCACCGGGTCGTAGACGTAGAAGCGCACCGCTTCCTCGTCGTCCACCAGATCTTCGTCATACGGCAGGGTGACGGTGAGGGCGTTGTCGAACATCTTGAACACGTTCCAGGAGTCCGAGCCGTCGGTGTTGATGGTTATCAATCGGCTGGCTATGCTTCCCACAGAGGGAAGTCCCGGAAGGTCGTCCACTACCTCGCTGGTCACGTCGATGTTCACCGGGCTTTCGGAGGCGCCGGAGGGCACCTCTATGCGCAGTCCGTCAAGCGCGCCGCTGGTGATGGAAAGCACTCCTCCCCGGGAGCCTATGGTCTCGCTCCCATTGTCGTCTCCCTTGGGCCAGAAAAGCACCGCCATGGACGCGATCAGCAAGATCGCCACCACGGCGACGACGGCCACGATGAGCTTCATGTTCCGCTTCTTCTTCGGCGGCTGGTAGTACTGTTGCGGCGGGTACGGTTGGTATTGCTGTGGTTGGTACTGCTGCTGGTACTGCGGCTGCTGTTGAGGCGGCTGTTGATAATTATTGGGTGGGTTTTGCTGAGGCCACTGCTGCGGCCCCTGCTGCTGGCCTTGATACGGTTGCTGGCCAGGCTGGTTCGGGTCGTAAGGTCCTTGTTGCATCCGATCTCCACCTTGGGGTGTTAGGAATGCAACGGAATGTCTGGTAATAATGATTTCCAGACGTTCTTCGAGATGTTAAACCGTCAGGACCTCAGGAACTTCGGCAGCCCGGACGATTCCTTGGGACCGACGATTATCTGCAGCCCGGTGGCCTCGTTCAGCTTGACGGCCATCCTGGCCACCATGCCCGGGATCACCAAGGTTCCCTTCTTAGACCTCTCCAGAGCGCCCGTGGATTGCAGGGCGTTCTTTACCGATTCCGAGGTCAGCTTGCCGGCCGAATAGGCCGTCAGGACCGACAGTCCTTCCGTGTCAACCACCTGAAGCCAGACCGGCACCTTGCTCTTCTCCAGGTCGGACATGACCGTGAAGAACGTAAGCGAGAAGTTGGTGGTGAACAGCAACGGAGCGTCCGGCCCGGGGTTGTTCACCGGGTAGAGGTCCGGCTTGACCTGGATCGGCACCTGCGGATCGGTATAGATGTTCTGCCTCAGGACCATGAGCGGCAGGGCGTTGGATGCCGGAAGTTCTTCAAAGGAGAGCAGGCTGCCATACTTCATGACGGCCGTGGAGGCCATGAGCATGCCGTCGCGTCCGGCCGGTATCGATAGGTATATGGGATAACCGAGCCCGCGGAACGTCTTTCGGATGGCGCTGCGCCTGATGATGGTGCATCTTTCCAGCAGCTCCTTAAGAGAGCTTGGTCGAGGATCGAGGACCATGTCCTCCACGCCTTCCTTGCGTACCGCTTCCACCATGTCCGCCAGGCCATTGAGGTCGTCCGCGCCTACGGTCAGAGGGCAAGCGCAGCTCTTGGCGACGACGCACATCTCCTTGAGGTTCGAAGCGTCCGCCCCATGGAGCAGAGGCCTTTTTTCCTTTATGGCATTGGCAGCGGCGGACATGGCCGCCGCGTCCTTGGTTCGAAGGACCAGGGGCAGCTCGGACTCCGAGGCCACCTTTTTGACGAAGGCCGCGAACCTATCGGCGTCGCCGGAGCGGCATTCCAGCTCCAGCAGGTCCATCTTTAGTACTTGGCCCACCCGCTCGAAGCGCAGCGACCGAACGTAGGAAAGGCGCTTGTATAGGTCGTCCTCCCCCAGGTCGTCCGCTATCCGTAACGCAAAGGCCACCGGGTGGAAGAAGCGCTTGTCGTGACGGTACAGTTCCGTCTCGTCGCCCATGTCCACCGCGTTCTTGCCGGAGCCGACCTTGATAAGACGGATGGGCGGAGCGGATGAGCTGGCCAGGGCGTTACGTCCCGCCTCGCTGAGATGCGGGCAGTCGTCCAGCTTGGCCTTGTTGTTCGCTAGCTGCATGGCGAAGGCCAGGCAGGTCGGGAACTTACAGTCCCCGCAGTTCTTCTTGGGGAGATGCTTGAAGATCTCTATCGCGGTGGCCATCAGGCCTCACCCCTGAAGCCCTTCAAGGCGTCCTTGGCTATCTGCAAGGACCCCGGGTGCCCGAGCACCAGTATGTCCGCCCCGGACAGCAGCGCCGCCAGAGCGGTGGTGCTCTCCCACCAGATGCCCCTTTCCAGGGTGTCGCCGGCCTGCGGTATGTCGTCCGAGGCCTCCCTAGCCTTCCAGGCCGAGACGCAGTCGCATATCATCGGCACCTGCAGCATGGCGTCCCCGGACAAGGCGGATATCCTGATCCTCTCGTTGACCGAGTATGAGTACTCGAGCCCCATGCCCAGGGCGGCCATCAACGGGTCGATGATCACATCGCCTCGTCCGACGCCGTAATCCGTGAGCAGGATGACTATCTGCTTGGCCAGGTTAATGTCCAAGTTAGAAAAACCGATCACCGCGTGACCGTTGGCCATGGACGCCGCGGCCACTGACTTGTAACCGCCCTCCTCGGCCTGGCCCAATAGTAGCCGTTCACCTTTGGCCGCCTCGCCCACCTTCTCCAGGACCTTGGCGTCCTTCTCCGGGTGACCGCTGCCGTAGATGATCAACGGAAGCTCCACGGCCTTCATGACGGCCATCACGGTCGCCGCGGCCTCTTCCGGCGATACGTCCTTCTCCTCGGGGTTGGTGGACGTCAGATGCAGGCAGATGAGGTCCGCGCCCTTCTCCTTCCAGGCGGCGGCCCATCTCGCCGGGTCGTTGACAGCGTTTCCGAACGCCCTCTTTACCGGCAGCGGCACGTCCTCTAAGGAGTCGGCGACGAAACCGGCCAGAGCGACGTTGCGGCTAGTCGGGTCCTCAAAGGACAGGAATGGCAGGCCCTTGTTGCCGCCCAGGCGCAACGAGCTTCGGGACCCGCCCTTTTCCAGGGAAGCTCCCAGCTCCATCTCTCCGATCGAACCCGCCCATTTCTCCCTTGGCACCGGCACTTCCATCTTCTCACCTCAAAGCAGCGGGGGCAGCCCCAAAGCGGGGTGGCCCACCTTGACCATCCACTGGAACAGGCCTTCGGCGTCGGTGACCACCGTCTCGTCAGCCACCTTATCCAGAAAGTCTGGCGCTCCCAATTCCCTGGCCCTATTAATAAGCTCTTCCCTCATGCTCTCCTTGAGCGACGAAGGCATCCAGGAGATGCGCAGGAAGCCGCCGTCGGCGGAGATGAACTTCTTGCTCACCAGGTACTTCCTTCCGATGCCGATGAATCCCGGGGTCTGCTTTCCGCCGCCTATGCTCCCGGCCAAGGTGGAGAACTTCATGCCCACCGGGGTCATGTCCGGGAACTCGCGGTTGACGACGACCACGGACTGCATGTCCGGGCTCATGGCCACGATGACCTCGAAGCAGCCGCAGGACGTCATGGGGTCCTCCATCATGCTGTAGGCGCAGAACCTGGTTATCTTCCCGCGGGTCAGGGCGGTCACCGCCTCGTTCACCCCTTTCCAGGAGCCTTTGCCAGCGTCGTCCTCCTCGCCCTTGGCGATGGGCTGGTTCGGACCGGAGGGAACGATCTCCTTCCCGGTCTTGGCGTCCAGCCAGTTGATGGCGCCGCACAGCCCGAGGCGCTCCGGCGTGATTATGCACACGTGGTCCGGAGCGAAGGATTGGCACATCAGGCATGAGTAATATGTGTCCACGCTCTCGTCGGTGAGGCCGGCCATGCGCTCCTCTCTTATCTGATAGGCGGCCAGGGCCTCCGGCATCCTCTTTCTCAGCTCGTTCTCGTCGGTGACGATGGTGACCTGCACGCGGGACACGATGTTCCCGAACTCCTCCTTGAGCTTGGTGACCAAGATCCGTCCGAGATGCTCCAGGCGGAACCCCGCTCGGAACGCTTTCTTGCTCAGCCGCAGCCAGTTCATGTTGCGCTGCCCGGTGTGCCACACGCCCTCGGCAAAGTTCAGGTACAGGTGGATGCGCCTCTCCATCACCGATTCGAAGTCCTCCTGCATGCGCTTGCCGAACACGTCCACCAGTATAGCCAACGGCGATTGCGAACCCTCGGGAAGGCGGTCCACGTCCGGTCCGATGACCATTATGGATCCGTCCTTCACCTGCTCCTCCGGGCGCATCTTCAGCAGCTCGAAGGACGGCGTTCTGCCGCCGCCCGCCTCGAAGTAGGTGTCCGGTCGGCGAACCGTTTCTCCTTCGAACGCTGGGCCGAAGGGCACGGGTATGTCCACCAGGGTCACGGCGGTCCTGATGTCCCTGGATTCCAGGCCTCCTTGCAGCATGGAGGCCGGTTCCTTGTGTATCAGAAGGTCGGGAACGCCCTCGACCAACTGATCGGTGATTATCGGAACGTGATGCAGCAGCGCCGCCAAAGCCAGCGACGCCCGGCTGGCGTCAAGCGGTCCGTAATGCAGGACGAAGGCCTTCGGGCGCTTCGCCAGGTAGGCGGACAGACGCTCCGAGTCCCCTTTCTGCAACCCTCCGAAGGATAGGGCGGCGCGGACCACGAAGTCCAAGGAATGCACCAGTTGCGTGAAATTACCCAGGGGGTAGAGCATCATACCCAGACCCATCTGCACCTCGTTCTCCTGCAGTACCTTCACCACCTCGTCGGCGGCCATAATCAGCATTCCGCGCGCCTGAAGCTCCCGAACGGTGGTCACCAGCTGACGGCGGTCCAGGGGGATGCCCATGATCACGGCCGCTCCGGGAATGGTGTCGTCCACGAGGGCCAGGCCCAGTTCCCTGAGCACCTTGTCGGGGATGAAGCCCACCGCGGAGGTCCCGGCGTGCGGGTCCCCGTCCAGATATCGTAACGCTTCCAGCGCCTCGGCGGCGATCATCGCCGTCCGTCCGGCCTCCAAGGCCTGCGCCAGTCCCCTCTCCGAAGGCAATGAGGAATGCCTTTCCAGCACGGTGAGCAAGGTGCCCAGGCTGGCTACCTCCTCCCCGTCCCAGCCCATTATGCACGGTAACGAGTACGCCGTCTCCGGATATTCCAGGGGAGCGTCCCCCTTTCGGGAGATGGCGGCCTTGGTGACAGTTATGGCGAGAGCGGAAAGCAGCGAGGCGCCTAAGAATCCGAGACCTATGACGGCGGCGTTGCTGGCTTCGGCCGGGGCAGGCGGTTCGTACCTGTGCGGCAGACCGCTCAGCCACCTCCGGCGCTCGATCTCCATTCCGATCCCAGCTTCCGGTTCTAGGCAACCGCCGAACACGTCCCGAACGGTATGGAAAAGGAACTCCTGGCAGATATCATCGAACGCCAACCCTTCGAGCGAGACCGGGGAGCCCAAGAGGACCTCTCCCAGGGCGATGTCAAGCTCTGTCGTCCGAAGAACCAAAGGTAGCTGGGCGGAGGTAGTTCCGAGCTTCCGGCACAGGTGCCGCCTCAAGGAACGGAAAGAGCGCAGACCAGCATCCCCTTTGCTGGCCGGAACGGTGGTTGCTCCTAACCCATACCATCCTTTTCCCAGGTCCAGGGCGAGGCCGCGCAGGACCCCTTCCTTCAGGTCGGAGTCTTGGACATCATGCTCGATGTTCTCCGTGTTCGCGTCCAGGCAGAAGCGCAGCAATGAACAGGCCAGGGCCTCCCGCAGCGCCAGTAGCAGAGCGAAAGCGTCACCGGACGGCATGGCGTCCATAGGGGCCAGCATCCCGGCCTGCTCCCATACCTTCCGCTCACGGACGACCATCGGTTCCAGACCGGCCTTCTTGGCCAGGTCCCGGTCGACCAGGTCCAGGCACGCTCCGAGGTCCACCTTCCACAGGTCGGGAGCGGATAGCGGTCCGGTCAAGGTTCGCCGGACCTCGGCCACCGGGTCCGTCGGCATGCCGTTGACGTCCGAGAGCAGGGCTAGGCGTTTCGATCGGACCAGGTCCAGGACCTCCTTGGCATTCGTACGGTACGGCTCGGGTGACAGATCAACAACTCCTTGGAACGACATAGGCCATCGGGTTGCCTACGATATAAATTTGTGCGGTTTTCGGCGGGGTTAGGCGAACAGAAAGTTCGATGCCTTATTATTGTCATCCATCCTATTGAGTGAAGGGGGCGCGGTCATGAGCTTCAGGAACCTGAACACCTACGAGAGCATGGTCAAGGCAGGCGAGGAATCGTCGTTCCACACCAGATACGACAGGGCGGTGGAGAGGTTCGTCCAATCCCTGGAGGTCGGGTCGACATACGAGAGCCTGATAGACGGTAAACCGGTCCCAACGGGTAAATATTTCACAGACACCAGCCCCATCGACACCGAGCTGGTCCTGGGGGAGTTCTCACTGGGCGGTGAGAAGGAAGCGTCCCTGGCCCTGTCCGCCGCCCGCCGGGCCTTCCAGACCTGGTCGGTCATGGACCTGGACAAGCGCTTGGTGATATTCCGAAAGGCGGCGGAGATCATGCGCCGCGAGCTGTTCGAGATAGCGGCGGCCATAACGATAGACAACGGCAAGAACCGTTACGAGGCGGTCGGCGAGGTGGACGAGGCGGTGGACTTCATCTCGTTCTACGCCGACCGCATGGAAGCGCGCCACGGCTTCCGGGAGGATACCGAACCGGCCTATGCGGACGAGAAGCCGATCAGCGTCATGCGGCCTTACGGCGTATGGGCCATCGTCTGCCCGTTCAACTTCCCCATCGCCATATCGGCGGGGATGCTGACCGCGGCGATAATAACTGGCAACACCGCGGTGCTGAAACCGTCCACCCCGGCGCCTCTGGCGGTGCACATGCTCTACGACGTGTACGAGAGGGCTGGCGTTCCGAACGGTGTTATTAACTTGCTCTCCGGGAGCGGCTCCGTGGCAGGGGAGGCGCTCGTCTCCAGTGACAAGATCGACGGGATCGCCTTCACCGGCTCCAAGGAGGTGGGGTACCGGCTGCTCTCGTCCCCGCGCCGCTACCCTATCCCGGTGATAACCGAGCTGGGAGGAAAGAACCCGGCCATAGTCACTGAGAAGGCCGATCTGGCCAAGGCGATCGCCGGGGTGGCCATCTCGGCCTTCGGTTACTCCGGCCAGAAGTGCAGCGCCTGCTCCCGGGTCTACGTTCACGAGCTGGTGTACGACGAGTTCATGATATACCTCATGAAGCACCTTGCGCGATCGCGGGTCGGGGATCCCCGGGAAAGGGCGACGTTCACCGGGCCGGTCATACACCAGAAGGCGTTGGACGATTATCTGGGATATTCCCATCAGGCCCGCATCGACGGGGTGCTGCACGTCGGCGGGGAGGCGATGAAGGGTAAGCTGTCCAAGGGGTTCTACGCCACCCCTACGTTGGTCACCGGACTCCCGGAGGACCACTTCCTGGTCAGGAACGAGCTCTTCCTTCCGATACTGTGCGTGCAGCGCTTCACCGACCTGAAGGACGCGGTGCGCCGGGCCAACGACGTGGATTACGGCCTGACGTCCGGGATATACTCGGACGACGAGGACGAGGTGAACTACTTCTTCGAGAACATCGAGGCGGGAGTCAGTTACGCCAACCGGGCTCGGGGCGCTACGACCGGAGCTATGGTCGGGGCGCAGCCCTTCGGCGGCTGGAAAGGAAGCGGCTCCACCGGACTGGGTAGCGGCACGGACATGTACCTGGCGCAGTACATGAGGCAGCAGAGCCGAACCGTTTCACGCTAGCGGACGGCAGCGGCTGATGCGCCTTCTCGACTTTGCCCCATCATCAGATTAGCCCGACGGACCGAAGGTCGTGATGGCGGACGATCGATGGTCAAGTCGCTCATCATCGCGTCCTGAAAATCGATTTAGAGGCGATAGGATTAATACCAATCTAGGGAGTTCATCGCCAGGGAGAACATGTCAGGACTAGAGGACATCATGGGTAAGGAGGTCATCAGCTCCGACGCTATCATCATCGGCACCGTGGACGGGGTCGGTATCGACACGGACAACTGGAAGGTGCCGGCCATCCGGATAAGCGTGCGGAAGGGGAACGAGGCCGCCTTGGGGCTCAAGAAGAAGGCCATAGGCGTGCGGAAGATATTCGTGGCCACTCCACAGGTATCCTCGGTCAGCGACACCGTCACCCTGGCGGTCAAGATGGACCAGGTCAAGGAGGTCGTGGTGGACGAGAAGAAGGTCTTCATGACCGCCGGCGACATGCTCAACAAGAAGGTGGTGGGCCAGGACGGCAAGCTGATAGGGTTCATGGACAATGTCTACTTTGACACGACCAGGAGCTGGGAGATCGGCAAGCTGGGGATCAAGCTGGACAAGACCGCCAAGCAGTCCCTGGACCTTCAGAAGGGTCTGGCGCCATCGTCGCAGATATCCATTCTGTCCAAGGACGTCAAGAGCGTGGGCGACATGGTCATGCTGCGTCTAGACATCGACAGTCTGAAGACCTATCTCAGTACGAAGCCGGTGTCCAAGAAGTGAGAACGGTCCGCATTTGCGAGAAATGCGGCCACCAGTTCCCCCCGCGTATCAAGGGCTGGAACGCTGTCGACGTTCGATACGAGAGATGCCCTCGATGCGGGCACGAGAACGGTTACGAATCGGACCTGTACCGTTGGCTGCGCCGCCGCAAGGAGAGGGGACGGCGGAAGGTAAGGAAAGGCTGAGGGCGGCATCCATTTCATAAGGGGGAAGCATATCCCGCTCATGGACCGTTCCGGAAAAAGCCGAAGGGTGGACCAGGACATCAAGGTCGGGAGCACCCCGGGCGGCATCAAGGTCATCGTGGAGAGCATGCCTTACGTTCATACCGTGGCGCTTTCCGTCGCCGCCACCGTCGGCTCCCGCGATGAAAAGGTGAAGGAGAGCGGGGTGTCGCACTTCCTGGAGCACATGCTGTTCCGGGGGACGAAGACCAGGGATTACCGCGATATCAACGAGGGCATCGAGGCCTCGGGCGGTTATCTGAACGCTTATACTACGCATGAGCACACCTGCTTCTACGCCTTCACCATCGACGAGTCGCTGAAGACCGCCGAGGGCCTGCTTTCCGACGTGTTCCTGAACCCGCGCATGGACCCCGAGCTGGTCGATCTGGAGCGGAACATCGTCAAGCAGGAGATAGGCATGCGCATGAACGATCCCGCGGCCCATCTCCGCACCAAGATGTCCGAGTCCATCTTCCGCGGCAACCCTCTGTCCAGGTCCATACTGGGGACGCCGGAGAGCTTGGACGGTTTCGATTCCGAGTTCCTTCTGAACTACCACGGTACGCACTATCACCCGCCGCACGTGGTGATCTGCGCCGTCGGCAACGTCGATTTCTCCCGGGTGCTGGAATGGGCTGGGCGCTTCGATGCCGTGGGAGGCAAGGCCGCCGTCAAGAGGCGCCGCAGGCCGGAGATCCGCACTGGAGTGAACTTCTATGAGAAGGGTTCCGACCGCGCCTACATCGGGATCGGCGTGCCAGGATATTCGGCCGCGCACAAAATGTCGTTGGCCCAGGGCATGCTGACCATGGTGCTCTGCGGCGGAACTTCATCCCGCCTAAACCATCGGATAAGGGAGGTGGAGGGTCTGGTGTACTCGATAAGCATGTATCCCCTGACCTTCCCGGACTGCGGGGCGCTCATGACCTACTGCTCGACGTCCATGGAACAGGTCCCGCGTCTCTTCGACACCTTCGGCCAGGAACTTTCCCGCTTCAAGAAGGAAGGGCTGAACGAAGGTGAGCTGGAAAAGGCCAAGAACGGTCTCAAGGGATCGCTTCTGCGCAACGCCTGCCGCCCGGACCAGAACATGTCGTCGCACCTCGGGCAGTTCCTGGAAAAAGGAAAGGTGATGAGCATCGAGGAGCAGTTGGCCGAGATAAACGCGGTGACGGCCGAACAGATAGCGAAGGCGGCGGAAACCCTGCTCATCGGCAGCAAGGCCTGCG